>ERZ791868.435-NODE-435-length-35077-cov-2.598938_pt1 | contig 35077 bp, 26 predicted proteins | sample MGYA00510281_ERZ791868 | MGnify/ENA primary metagenome ERZ791868 (study PRJEB30046, sample SAMN00792046) | human gut metagenome | study: EMG produced TPA metagenomics assembly of the A metagenome-wide association study of gut microbiota in type 2... | reverse complement strand
TTGTAAGCAAAAAAGCCACAAACTCCGTCCCTATCGGCTTCCCAAACTCCGTCCCTATCGACTTCCCCGTCCCTGTCGGATCCCTTACTCACATTCCTTAAGCAATTTTTTCACCATCGCAACGTGACGTGTCGTCTGCTCGATGCTGTCATAACCACCTTCTGCCTCATATTCTGTTACAATGTATCCTTCATAATCAGAAGCTGCTATAACTGGAATGATCTCCTCATAAGGAATTGCCACTTCATGGAGATTTTCATCTACGTAATGACATTTTCCATGCATCTCAAAACAATATGGCATAATACGTTTCAGCCCTTCCAGTTCTTTTGTACAGCTCTTTCTAAACTGTACAAATCCATACATACTGTTCAGTGTTCCGCCAAGCTGAGGACACTTTTCAATATCCGGTGCCATAATCTTCATTGCCTCTTCCATTGGGACTTCTTCGTAACGAAGCTGTGCACATTTCTCCAGTTGTTCTACTGTCGCACCTGCTGCCAGTGCACGATCCCAGTAAGGTTTATTTGGTTTTGTTGCAAAGCATCCAAAATCCGGAACAAATCCAATATATTTACTTCCTGACTTCTCGATTGCCTCTACATAATCTAAAATAGCCGGTGTAATCGGACTTTCCGGATTATGAATTTCAATTCCTACATGAACATTATAGGCCTCTGCATATGGAGCAATCCGCACCAGTCCGGATGGAGATAACAAATACTGCTCTCTCATAACCGTGCAGCCAAGTTTATTTGCAGAAATAATATCTGTAATAGCTCTTGCTACCATCTCATCTTCTGTCAGGTCGCGGTCTTTTAACATGCCTCTGTCCATATTAGCAGAATAACAGATTGGTCCGATTCCATATTTTTCTTTGCATTTCTCAATAAATGCTACAAATTCATCACTGACATATGGATAAGAAGGAATCATCTGTGCTGCTACGATTTCATATCCTTCTGCACCAAGTTCTGCTGCTGTTCTGATCACACCTTCCAGATCAAGTTCTCCTTTTACATATGGTTCTGTCAATGAAAATAATGTAATTCCTGTTTTTACATTTGCCATGATATCAGTCCACCTCCTAATCAATTACCTTCATGTGTTTACTTCCACAGCTGTCTACCGGCATATACTGGTGATCTGGTCCGATCGGCATATATGGTGAGCGGAAGAACAATGTTACATCAATATCATGTTCCCCTTCACTTAATCCCCCTGGACAAAATACTTTGATTGTTGCCGGTTCAATAACCTGCCAGAATTCTGTATAGCATTTATCAAATTCAATCGGACTGAATTCTTTTCCATTAATACAGAATTTAATTGTTTCTGCTGGCACTTCTTTTCCGTCTACCTTTACACCGAATTCATCAATTACAGAAAGGAAATGTCCACGATAATAACTCAGACAAATATCAAACTGATATCCGATATTTTTTCCATTTACTTTCACATTTTTTAAACTGTCATCAACAACAACGTCAACGAAGTCCATTCTCATTGCAAATCCCATTTTCTATCTACTCCTTTAGAATTTGATTTCTTTATTTGCCTCTGCCGAACGATAGATTGCATCCAGAACCTTTGTTACTACCAATGCTTCTTCCGGTTTTACAAGCGGCTCTGTATCATTTTTCACTGCCTCCAGCCACTGTTTACAATCGATTGTTCCTTCTTCACCGCTTCCACCACCGAAGTATGCTACGGAGCCAACCGGTGAGATTGTCTCTTCCATTAACTGTCCGTTTCTTCCACGGTTATAGATCAGTTCATTCTTTGGATAGCTCATACCGGAATGAATCTCTGCTCCGGCAAGTGTTCCGCAAAGTGTTGTAGATGCTTCTCTGGAATCCAGGATATTCAGTGCCCAGCTTGCTTCCAGCATGATCGTTGCGCCATCTTTCATCTTGATGTATCCCATTGCAGAATCTTCTACTTCATAAGTTTTCGGATCCCATGGTCCGAAAAGGTTACCTTCTGTTGCCTGTGGAAGATGTCCCAGTTTGTAATATACAGATCCATTGACACTGTCAACGTCATAGTTGTTCATACACCACAATGTAATATCCAGAGCATGTGTTCCGATGTCGATCAGAGGACCGCCGCCCTGCAATGCTTTGTTTGGAAATACGCCCCATGTCGGAACTGCTCTTCTTCGAACTGCATGTGCTTTACCATAGTAAATCTCTCCCAATTCACCTTTTTCGCAGGAAGCATGTAAGTTCTGTACTTCCGGTCTGAATCTGTTCTGATATCCGATTGTAAATTTCATTCCTGATTCTTTCCATGCATCCACCATCTTCTGTGCTTCTTCTGGATTGTGGGACATTGGTTTCTCACAGTATACATTTTTCTTTGCTGCAAATGCATCTACCGCGATCTTACTATGAGATACATTTGGAGTACAGATGTGTACGATATCGATTTCCGGATCAGCCAAAAGCTCACGATAATCTGTGTAAACTTTCGCACCTTCTACACCATATTCTTCGGCTGCTTTTGTCGCACGTTCTTCAATAATATCGCAAAATGCTACCATCTCCGCCAGATCTGCATTATTCTTTAATGCCGGAAAATGTTTCTGGTTTGCAATACCACCGCATCCAATGATTCCTACTTTTAATTTCCCCATTTTTCTTACCTCCTGTTTTGTTTTCTTTGTTGATACTAGGATAACATCCAACCGACATATTCACTGCCCCACATATGACTATTTCATTGTCTTTAAACCACCTTCCCTTTTTCGCAAAAAAACAAGAGAGGTCAAAATTATACATTTAATTTTGACCTCTCTTATATTAAGATACTTTATATGTTTTTAGGGTAGGATAATAATATAAAGTTTCTCAACCAATATAATGATATATTTTTGAAGTACTATTCAAATTCTTTCACATACGGATTTTCTTTTGTACAAGGTTTCCAGTCATCTCCATCTGTTGGTTTTCCTGTACGCATAAAGTGTGTCCAATAATTCAGCATATCTTCACTCAATTTTCTATCATGTTCTTCCCACGGTCTCCAACAACGGTCCATCGTTCCAAACATATACCATAACTCTGCGCAATGAAACGCTCCCCAATCATCCCCCGGAAGATGTCTCTTAAAATAATATACATAAGATGGTTGACCCCAAAGTTCTTCTGCTTTTTCACTCCATTCAATGCATCCTTTATAAAGGGCTGTTTTTTCTCCACTTTCAATCATTTCCGGAGTCACAAACAAATCAGCTTCTGTTGTTCCCAGCATATACGGAATCTGTTTTACATGATTATTATTCAAGCAATCTGTTGTATTTTCTTTAAACACATATCCATCTGTCACCGGCATAAATAAAATCATCTCATGCTTCATTGCTGCAAATTCTTCTGCCATTCGCTCCAATTTTTCGGCAGGTATCTTTCGCAGTTCTTCTAATGAAGCAGCTCCTGTGTAAGTTATGAATTCTTCTCCAATCTTCTGTGTCTCTTCCCATGTATGTCCTCCCAGAGATTCGTTATTATGAGCACCTCCACTTTGAAAAATTGCCTTTGAAATCATATTCCCGGATAGCTCTGTCGATACAAGGAACTGCGTGCTCATTGCACCCGCAGATTGACCAAACACGGTAATGTTATTCGGATCTCCACCAAAGTTTTCAATATTTTCATATACCCACTTCAATGCTTCAATCTGATCCAGAATTCCATAATTTCCAGAAACTCCATGCTCATTTTCTTCATTTAACCATGGATGTACCAAATTTCCCCACATTCCAAGACGATACGCAATCGTTACCAAAATAACGCCTTTTTTACAATATGCTTCTCCGTCAAATTCTTTTTCCCAACTCCAACCGCTTCCAAAGCCACCACCGTGAATCCAAAATGCGACTGGAAGTTTCTCATCTGGCTTTTCTGCAGGAGTCCAAATATTCAAATACAGACTATCTTCGCTCATCTCCGGTATATACTCTGGAAGATCATAAAATTCCTTTACTAATTTTTCTTTCCAGAAAGGTACTTCTCCTTCTGTATCTGCCTCCTGCCAGCCACGTTCGCGGAATCTATCTGCATGATACACCCCATCCCATGGTTCTATCGGCTGAGGTGCTTTCCATCGCAACGCTCCTACCGGTGGTTTTGCATATGGAATTCCTTTGAATATTGTATATCCTTCTGCTTCTATCCCTTCTATTTTACCTGTTTTTGTTGTTACTAATTTCATATTAACCAAATTTCTCCCGTTTTTATTGCTCGTTTAAGAGTGCTTCTCTTCTTTCCTTTAACTCTCCACGGACTTTTTCCATCTTTTCTTCATTCAAATCAAAAATTAACATCGGAATAATTGCGATTGCTGCTACCACAAGTGGAACAATATTAACACCCACATTGATACCTGTCAGAGCTCTTGCAGTTAAATCCGCACCATTTGTATACCCAAATGCAGCCATAACCATAAGTCCTACAGAACCTGCAATTGCAGAAGAAATCTTTGTCATTAATCCGTTAAATGCAAATGCAACTCCATCATTTCTGACACCTGTCTGATATTCATAATTATCCAATGCATCTACAATCATAGATCCTACACATGCACTATAGCCTCCACCAAGACCATAAACCAGATTTGCTACAATTGTATACGGAATATTGGTATATGGACCAGCAAACATCATAACAAGACCAATAATCTGAATGATCTGTGATACAATTACTATCTTTTTCTTTCCAAATTTTCCAATCAAAGAAGGAATAATTGGAATCAGTACCAGGCTAACCAAGCCCGCCAATGACATCAACACTGAAGCCAGAGCCATATTACCTACACAGAACATGTAATAATAAAAGGCTGTACATGCTCTTCCGATCTGACTAAACATTGCACAAAACATGTATGCATAAACGCAAAGCAGATTCTTATTTGTGAAAATAGATTTGAAAAATCCCAAAAATGTTGTTCCCTGATTTCCATTTTTGGATGCTGCAATTTCTTTTGCTTTTGCAAGCTTCGGATTTTCCTTACAAAAATGCACCATAATTAATACTAATGGAAGCGAAATAACTGCATAAGCAATTGCTGTCTTCTGATATCCGGCTTCTTGTACGCCCTTTCCCAGGAACATGATTAACGGCATTGTACACATTCCAAGCACTGTACTTCCAAGAGCTCCTGCCCACATGCTAGAAGCAAATATCTGGTTCAGTCGTTTTGGTGTATCCGTCATTCTTGATGGCAAAGCATTAAATGGTACATTCATTACTGTATAAGCCATTCCAAGACCAATATATGTAACATATGCATAAATAAGCTTTGTTGTACTGCCAAAATTCGGTACACTAAATGTCAAAATCGTAAATACTACCAATGCAATTGCTCCGGCAATAATGTATGTGCGATACCCTCCCACCTTTCGATAAGTTTTATCCATGATTGCTCCCATCATCGGATCATTGATACCATCCCATACTTTTGCTACTAACAGAAGCGTTGCTACTGCAGTTGCTGACAATCCAAATACATCGGTATAAAAATAGGCAAGATACATGTTAACCATTGTAAAAGATAGCTGACATGCAAAGTTTCCTATTCCATATGCACCAACTTGAATCGGTCCTACATTTTCTTTTGTCGTGTTTTCAGCTTTCATTGAAGCCACCCTCCTTTTCCTTTGATGTTTATATTTTAAAATTTATAAGAACGAAAAACTTATCTATTTTTATCCTATAGTTAATCCTGTTTGATTTTAAAACTTATCCAACGCAAAAGAAGCAAAAATCAAATACTTTTTTGTCGATTTTTGCTTCTTTTTTCATAATAGCATAATTATATTTTTTCTGAAATCTCTGTCATAATATTTGTACAAATGCCATCTCATTTGATTCCAGAACTAGTTCAAATTCCAATATATCCTTTTTTGTTTGCATATATCTCACTTCCATGCGTGGAATACAAATTTGTTTTAAATAAGAAATTTCCGAGCGCATCAACTCTTTCGAATATCCAAGTTTTCCCCATTCTGCCAGCACATTTCCACAAGACTCACTCACTCTGTACATACAAATTTTATGTTTTCCCTCTCGCATATTTTTTAATTCAAACTGCAGTTTCAACTTATCATTATTCTTGAATATAAAAGGAAGTTCTTTTACTTCAAGAGAATTTTCAGCTTTCATGTTATAGCTATAACTAAACTGCTTTGCATTAAATGCCAGAATCTGAATGGTTTCTCTGTGTTGTGAAGTTGCAATATAGTGCTGCCCTTTTCCAATCAGTCTTTCTCCCATCCATCCCCAGAATTCCATCGCATAATATGCCGGCTTTAATATACCATCTTTCGTAATCAAACCGGTTGCACCAATCAGTGGAGAAGTAGAATCAAAATACTGAACCGTCCAGTCACTAATGCTGCTATAGTTCATTTGATCCAATTCTTCTGTTGCATCTACCATCTGCATCAACATATGACACGCCTTTGCACAACTGTCATTATAAATATTTCTCTCTGAAAGTGAGGTATTCCACTCTGTCAGCCATATTGGAGTAGCCGGATATTCAATTGAATCAAGTAATGCATGATAAGCATCAATATCTTGCTTAACAAAATGTGTATCCGATTCAATGCTAAGTAAGCTATACTGTTTTCCTGCCACTTGTTCTTCTTGTCTTTCTACCTGATATGGATAACTCATAAATGTCAGAAAATCTGGACGATCATATCTGTCTTTCCACCAGCAAAGCTGTTCTCTCAATACATTTCCCGGCATTGTTGCATTCAACCCACTGCCACCGATTTTTGCTTCCGGTATGTATCTTTTAATAATTTGCCATGTATGTTTATACAACTTCTTATACGGGATTTTCCCTATACCAGTCACCTGCTCTGGATCACACCAGATTTCAAACATCCATTTACTTACTTCTTTTGCCGTGTAATACTCTGTCAAATGTTCTATAAGAGCTGTTAGTACCTGCTCCCACTCTTCCAGCGATAAAAAGACAGGCTCCATTTTTGTCTTTTCCAGTACATCATCCGAGCCAATTGTCACGATCATTTTTCTACGCCGCTCCGACAATTCCAATACCGGACAAACTCCCTGTTCCAACAAGAAATCTAATACAGAGTCTACTTTTTCAAAGTTCATCTGCTCTGTCTCATGTCCTGAACGGATTTTTAATACCGGATCAAATGGATTTGCAATATGAATATATTTCAAGCCCAGATTTTCAATTGCAGTTGCCACATGTTTTTGTACCTTCGCTTCTAATAAATCTGCAAACATTCCAACATTCATACTTGTCTTTGCTGCATTCTTCAATAATCTGCTCTGTTGTAAATCCAGACAAATCTTCTGCTCAGTTTTTTCGATTTGTTGTTTTTTCTTCTGTGAATACTCCAAATAAGTTGCCAAACCAATCATATCCGACTCTTGTGGCACTGTTTCTTTTTGTTTTATATTTTTTCTGTATTCTTTCGGTGTAATAGAAAATACCTGCTTGAAATTTTTATTAAATACAGAAATGTTAGAGAAACCACAATCATAAGAAATCTCCGTAATCGATTGATTCGAAAACTGCAATTCTTCTTTTGCATGTTCAAGCCGTACATTTCTTACATACTCCGTAAATCCAACACCGATTTCTCTTTTAAAGAATCGAGAAAATGCCGATTCTGATATATAATATTGTTTCGCAATTTCACTTAGATTTAATGTGCGTTGATAGTTGTTCTGTATATAATCTAAAACATCTTTTACTTTACCGTTTATTTTCTCATAATCATCCAGACTTCTCTCTTTATCCAGATACTGTGCTTTCAATGCTTCCAGAAGAGAATAATATAAGCTCTTTACCCAAAACCCATCCGGTTCTTCCTGATATTTTCTTAAAATAGTTTCCAAAATATAACGAAGTCTTGCATAATCAATCTCTGGATTTGTGATACTATTACACTTAAAAACTACTTTTTCTTTTTTTATGACTTGTTTTAATTTATAATAGTCAACATACATTCTGCATAGCAATGCATTTCCATGTTCCTTCCAGGCATGAATTTCCTCTGAATTAATCAGTATTATGTCTTTCGAATTTGCCTGAAAACTTTCTCCATTTATTGTAATATCCACCTTTCCTATAAGAATATATAGAAGTTCTATGTTCTTATGAGAATGTGGAGCTTCTTGTATATTGGATAAAATCTGTATTTTTTGCTTTTCCATGCTTAAATCTGTGTCCTGTAATATTCTAAATCTGCCTTCAAAACATCTAGTCTCGTTCCCTCTCCCGGTGTATACTCACGCTCCACAATATACGCTTGACATCCATGCTCATCTTTCGGAATGCTTTCAAAATCCAATGGTGGCAATGCTCCGATTACTTTACCAATGCGGTTCAATGTTTCCGCAAATTTGTGTACTGCCTCGTCATCTACCATACATTCCATGCCGATTCCAATAAATTTCATTTCCAAAGCTTCTGCCAGAGGAATTAAGAATTTCACCATTTGTCTTTCCCTCCTGAACTGTTTTTCGTTGATATAAGAATAACATGCCTTCACTATATGCACTGCTCTCCAAATGACTATTTCATTGTCTTGAAATCACTCTCGATTCCTTCTCTCAAAAAACAGTGAGGTCAAAATCATATGTATAATTTTGACCTCACTTATATTAAAAGATTCTATATATTTATGGGTAGGAGATATATAGATTCTCTTAAACAATAGTATTAATCGAATACAATCGTCTCTCCTGTTTCTGCTGATTTATAAATTGCTTCAATAACCCGTGTTACAACTGCTGCCTGCTCTGGAAGAACTGCTGGTTCTGTTCCCTTTGTAATGCAGTCAACCCATTTTGTCATATCATATTCCCACATGTTATATTTTTCCTCCGGACTTTTAGTCTCTGTTACAAGTTTGCCGTCTACCATCTTAGTTACTCGTACGCTGTCTTCAAATCCCGGACCGACCATATCTGCACCTGCTAATGTACCTGCTACAGAACAGATAATTCCAGGAGCCTCCTGCTGCATATTAGAGCGCCATGCAGTTTCTACATAGAACATTGCTCCATTTTTCATTGTGATCATAGCCATAGCTGTATCTTCTACATCAAAGTTATTCGGATCCCATGGTCCAAGATCATTTCCTTCTGGGAAGTTTTTCATTTTGTCAAATGTTACTCCACGAACGCTGGCAACATCATAGTTGTTTGTCAGCCACATCGGAAGGTCGATGGAATGAGGACCTCCATCCATAAGAACTCCACCACCATTTAATTCTTTATTTGTATATACACCATATGCTGGCAGACGAGCCGGACGAAGCTGTGAAGAACGAATATAATACACATCACCGAATTCTCCGGCTTCATACATTCTCTTCATCTCCATCGGAGCTGTATTGTAACGCCACTGTGTACCACTTGTCAGTTTCTTTCCTGCCTTCTTCTGTGCTTCCAACATCTTCTGTGCATCTACATAAGTACAAGCAAGTGGTTTTTCACAATACACATCTTTTCCATGTTCAAATGCACATAATGTCATCTCACAATGAAGTGGATTTGGAGTACATACATGTACAACATCAATGTCCTCCGCTGCACACATCTCTTTGTAATCCGTGTAAACCTTTGCAGAAAGTCCAAAATCTTTGTTTGCTTTCTCGCATCTTTCTGGAATAATATCACATAATGCAACAATTTCTACTTCATCCAGATGTTTTGTAAGCTGTGTCAAATGTTTTGTTGTTCCGATTTCACCAATACCGATAATACCAATTCTTTTTTTAGCCATTTTTTTATCCTCCTAAATTTATTTTTATTATTCTTTTACTTACTCCGGCAATACTGTGCAGGAAGCTTTCACTTTTTCTTCTCGATTCTCGAATGTAAAGAATTCCAAACAGAAGTTTCCATCATATCCTAATTCTTTGATTGTATTTAAAATAAATCGATAATCTAACTCACCTACTGTAAGTTCAGCTCTCATCGGAGCCCCGGCTCCATGAATATCTCCAATCCATTTCAGATTATTTTTCACTGTCTCTGTAATTTTTCCTTCAATATTCTGGAAATGGAAAATATCATAAAGAAGTTTTACATGCTCACTTCCTACACTTTCAATCAGACCAAATGCCTGCTTTGAACTTGTAAAGAACCCATCTGTCAAAGGTTCAACAAGAACAGTAACACCTTCTTTTTCTGCAATTGGTGCAAGTTTCTTTAACGCATCTTCCATTGCTTTGAGCACTTCCTGCTCTGAAAGATTTTTTGCATAGTCCGCTGCATTCAAAATCAACTTATCGCATCCTATCTGTTTCGCCTTTGGAACACTCTCTTTAAACAAAGCTACCAGTTCCTCTATCTTTTCCGGATCTCCTAACAATGGTGCTCCTGCTGAAACGCATGCACGAATTTCTATTCCAAGCTCCTTGCTAGCTTCTGCAATACGTGCAAGATCTCTTCCTTCCAGATCAAACATTTCTATTCCTGTCAGACCATTTTCTTTTGCCAGTTTCATTGCTGCGATGATTCCATCTGTGTCCGGCCAAACTGGACCTTTTTCACCAACTCCGACAAACATAATATCGGCACATAAACTATATTTCATTTTGTTTCTCCTTTCTCTTTCTTTGTCATTTCGTACTTTTATTCTAACAAAACAACTTCACTTAAGCGTTCCTCCTTAGCAACACTTTTTCCAGAAGAAGAATAATGTTTCAAATTTGAAACCAACGTTTTGTATAAAGAAAAAAGATTGGTTTCACAAATTGAAACCAATCTTTTTAATCAATATATTTCATTCTATATATCTCATTTAACATAAAGAAGTACATTTGAAATGCCAGCACTCCTTCTACGACATTTCCCTCTTTGCTCGAAAACAATATCTGATCAAAATATATCTGATACCTTGATTTTCCAGCCATACTTCCATATACCCTAGCCTTCTGCCTTTTTATGTTTTCAAATACCTGTGTCATATCCATCGTTTCCAAGTGATCGATCATATTCGTAAATACAATGGAATGTTCATCAAGCGTCAGACTGTCTTCCAGCATATCTGGAAATAAACAATAATATCCTGTCTGTTTTCCATCCATGGATAAATTTTGCTGTAACGCTAATATCGAACTGTCTTTATATGGCGTATAGAATACAATCTTATCTGCTTCTGCCATCTCATCCACGATGGACTCCATTTCATCCATATTCATCTTGGTATCCATTAGCTGATATGTCTGCATAACCTGACTCATGAATTTTTCTTTGATTCCCTGTGGCGTTTCTCCTTCATTCTTAGGTAAAATACGATTGTAATAAGTATATTGTTTTACCGCCCTTTTTAACTCATGATGGAATTCTGAGAAATTGCTGTACCCCATCTTCTGAACCATCCTCCAGATTGTAGTTCTGGAAGAGTTCGTCAGCTCCGCAATCTCGTATATCGTTCCATTCGCAGCTTCTTCCATATTCTCCAAAATTCCCTTACAGACATTTCGATATGTGCTGTCAAATGACAAATGATTATATAATTCTGTCAAATTCTGAAGTACATTCATAGTACCCTTCCCCCTAAATCTGTGTTCTATAATACTCCAGATCCGCCTTCAGGCAATCCAGTCTTCTTCCTTCTCCTGGTGTATACTCACGTTCTACGATATATGCCTGACATCCGTGTTTGTCCGCCACTTCTTTCAGTGCTTTCCAGTCTACCAGACCGTCTCCTGCCGGACAGTTGATCTTCTTCTGCTCTTCCATCTGTGCTTTTTCTTCTTCTGTGAAGATTGGTGCACCATGTTCATCTTTTGGAATACTTTCAAAATCCATTGGAAGCTGTGGTCCAATTACTTTACTGCTCTCTTTAACATGGATCAATTTGATTCGTCCACTGTATGTCTGTACCAGTTCAATTGGATCAAATCCAGCTGCTGCACACCATCCGGCATCCAATTCAAAACTTACATAATCCGGATTTGTCTCTTCCATTAATACATCGATCACACGCTTGTCACCACATGGCACAAATTCCTGTGTATGGTTATGATATGTCAATGTCAGTCCATGTTCAGCACACACTTTACCAATTCGATTCAATGTGTTTGCAAATGTATGCACTGCTTCATCATCTATCATACATTCCATTCCGATTCCGATGAATTTCATTTCCAGACTTTCAGCCAGTGGAATCAATGATTCTACCATATCTGTTTTTGGAGCATGCATTGATACCGGTTCCAGATGTAACTCTGTAAGCAAAGCTTTGAGTTCTTCTGCTGGAATTTCAAAATTCGGTCCGAATAATTCCACTCCATCGTACCCCATCTCTGAAGCCAGTTTTAAATTCTCTCTGCTGTCATTCATTGTTCCATCCATAAATGAATACATCTGTAAATTAATTTTTCCCATTGTTTTTTCCTCCTAATGATTTTCAATATTTTTCTGTTCTTTGTCTGTTCCAATCAAAATCTGCTTTCCGCAAAATGCGAATCCATAATGTCTGATTCTCTCCTGTGGTATACCTCTTGCAATCAGTTCTTCATCATATTGTTTCTCTAAAATCTGGGATAATGCATTTTCCACCGTGCATTGTAAAGATTTTTCTCTTGCCTTATTCTGTACTTTAAATTCCATCACAATGGCATCTCTCTCTGCCTGAAGTGGTTCCATAACCACATCATATCGTCCAAATCCACTTTCTCTATTTGATGTAATTCTATATTTCCCCGCCAGATCGACAATCAGTCCTAACACGAAACCATGATAAAAACGTTCCGGTTCTAGCTTTTCAGACGGCTTTTTTCCAACATCAAAACTGCTAAAAGTCTGTTGTGCAACCTGATTCATGAACTCATTCATATAATCTAAATCTCCGGCAAGAAGTGCTTCTTTAAAATTTCCAAATCCTGCATCATCTTCCTCAAACCAGTCTTCAATCATTTTTTCGAACATCAACATTGTCTCATGATTTGTAATTTTAAGAGCATATTGATGTTTTCCACTTTTCACATCCATCTCATGTCGATCTACCTTTAAATATCCACTGGCAAGCAAAAGACTCCAGATTGCGCCTCGCTTTTTACCAAGCTGTTCGAAAACTACTTGTTCGTCTAACTCTGTGGAAATCACTCCACCATTTAATAAGTCTTCCATCTCAGACTTTATCTTTGCTGAACTTTGGCGAATCAATGTCGAAACCAGGGCATTACTACTCGTATCTGCCCAATAAGTTCCATATTCTCCTGTATCCAGATATTTTGTTATCGACCATGGATTATAAATATCCTGCCTTTTTCCAAACGAAAATCCGTCATACCAGTATCGAATATTCTCTTTCTCTGATAATACACCATTATTCTCTAACGCAAGAAAAACTTCTTCTTCCGTAAATCCAAAAGAACTGCTGTACTTTTCAGAAGTCGTTGTCACAACCTCCAGATTGTTTAGATCCGAAAAAATAGATTCTTTGCTTACTCTTGTGATTCCCGTCAATAATCCACGTTCCATATATGGATTTGTCTTAAATGTTGAATTGAACAAACTTCGAACAAACGCCGTAAGTTTCTCCCAATATCCATGAATATACGCCTCCTGCAATGGAGTGTCATACTCATCCAAAAGTAGAATCACCTTTTTTCCATAATATCTGCTCAAATAATCTGACAAGTAATTGATGGATACTGCTGCTGCATCATCTGACATACTCTCCTCAACCGAATCAAAGTAAGCACGATCTTTTTCATTCAATACTTCACTTTCTTTTATAAATTCAAATGCACTGTATAATCTTACCAGTTTTCGAATTATAGCTTTTCTGGCAGACTCATAATTTGTCGCCTTAATATCCGCAAAACTAAGGGAAATCACAGGATATGTTCCCTGCAATTGCCGGAAACGCTTCTCTTTCCAAATATTCAGTTCCTCAAAATACCTGTCATAATCTGAATATGATACAGAAAAGAAATACTCAGTCATACTCATATTCAATGTCTTGCCAAATCTTCTCGGACGAGTAATCAACGTAACACTATCCTGATTATCCCACCATTCTCTAATGAAATCAGTTTTATCAATATAGAAACAGTTGTTTTTTCTAATTGATATAAAATCCTGATTTCCAATAGATATTACTGATTTCATAACTTTCATGCTCCTTCCCATTTCATTTATTCTATCATATTTTTTCTGTCAAAAAAAGAAGAAGGAACAGATTGTCTAAAAGATTATCTACAATCTATTCCTTCAACACTTTTAAGTATAAAATATTTACTTTTTACTCAGCTTTTGCTGCCATTGCTGCAATCTTAGCTTCATTTGCTTTTGCTTTCTCTTTTGTCATTCCGACACATGCAAAGAAAATTGCTGCTACAATGAAGAATGCTGCCGGAGCAAAGTTGATTACTCTATCCATGTTTGTCAATACAGTTGCACTTAAGTTCTGTGAATTTGCCACATATCCAACTGCACTAAGCGCAAGTACTCCAATCGAACCGCCGACCGCATTACCCATCTTTGTAGAGAATGAAATACAAGATACGATTACACCATCAGAACGTACTCCTGTTCTGAGCCAGTTATCATCGATAATCTCAGCACTCAATGTAAAGCATGTGATTGATACTACATTTGTTACTCCATAAAGGAATCCTGATAATACAACCAGACTTGTCAACTGGTTTTCTCCAATGATATAGAAGAATACACAGCACAGTGCCTGTGCGATACATCCCAATGCACCAACATATTTTTTACTAATGCGGTTCAGTAAAAATGGTGCATAGAAGTTTACTACCAACATACCGGCTGACATTGCTGTTGCAAATCCAGCAATCAGGGCAGGATTTTTCATAATATAAATGAAGTAATATGCCATGATACCGATTCTTCCGAACAGTCCTGTAAGGAATGTAAACATTGCAAGAATCAAGAATAATGCGTTTTTATCAGATAATGTGTATTTGAAAGAATATCCGAGTTCTTTCATTGTCTGTCCGATAGATTTTTTATCAGACTCGTTTGCTCCGATAATCTCTTTTGTTGATGCAAAACATACCCAGAAGCATGGGATACATACAATTGAGAATACCAATGCAGCCATAAAATATCCGTGTGCAGAAGATGCTGAACCATTACCAAATTTTAAGATCATTGGCATTGTTACTGCACTGATGACCATCTGAATCAGTCCTGAACCGATTCCTTTGAATGCGTTCAGAGATACACGTTCTTCATTAGAAGCTGTCATTACGTTTGCTACACACTGTGTAGAGATATTAACTGCTGTATAAGCCATTCCGCATCCGATATATGTAAATCCACACCAGATTGCTTTCCAACCATTTGGAATATCCAGATTTAAGAATGTCAGACAGTTAAATAGTGCAAGGATTGGAGCTCCCCATAAAATATATGGACGGAAACGACCCCATTTTGATTTTGTTTTCTCAGCAATTGCTCCGAACATTGGGTCATTTACAGCATCCCAGATACGTGCGATCAACATGATTGCTGAAATAATTACAGGTGTTAATCCTACAACATCGGTATAGTATACTGTCAGATAAGAACTAATCAATGTCCAGGAACACTGAGATCCGATCTCTCCGAAACTATATCCAATTTTAGTCCAGATAGACAGCTTTTTTGCTGCCGCAGCACTTGATTGTACTGGCGTGTTTGTGTTATCACTCATTTTCTCTTCTCCCTTCAACTCAAACATTTCTGTCCTCTTGTTGATATTATCTTATCAACATTTTGAGTTTCCTGCATATTCTAAACCGACCCCTTTTGTTACTCTCATGACCTGATTTTGTTACTTTTCTGACATTATCTTTCCAAAAGTCATGAACCGACATGAATATTTTGACCTTTTATTTTTATGTGAAAATAGAAAATGTGATATAGCTCCTATTTGAAACTATACCACATTCTTACTATAATTTAACTATTTTCACTTTTATTACTCTGAAATTTTTCGAATTCGAATAAATGCGATTTCATTTGCTATCAATTTAATATTCAGATTCATTTCATTTTGTTCCGTTTTCATCTTCTGTATTGTCAATTTTGGCTCACAGACTCTTCGGAAATACTTAATATCATTTCTGGAAAGTCCTTTTTCATAATCAAGTTCTCCCCAAATGGAAATCACGCTTCCATTTTTCTCATTGATTCGATATACTTTAATCTGGTAAGTACCTTCACTCATATCTTTTAATTTAAGACTCAATTCCAGTTCATCACGATTTTCAAAATATCTCCACAAATGTTCTTTTTCCAGCTCATCTTCTTTTGTGAAATAATAATTGTAGCTTAATCCCTTCTGATTATGACATACGATTCCATATGAATCATGCTGATCTGTAGATACCAGATAATTTTCTCCATGACCAACATAATATGGATATAAACGGTTCAAAAAATCAAATGCAAATCCAGATGGTTTTAAGATACCATCTTTGGTCAGAATTCCCGCTCCACCAAACAGTAATTCATTTGTATCGTAATACTGCTGCGTACGGTCTGTTCCCAGATAATGTGCTACTTCATCAAGCTGACCATACAAATCTAATATATTTTTTATAATATATGCTCCACCAAAGCAACTATCATTCAGATAATTTCGAACTGATACCGTAAAATTCCATTCTGTGATATAAAGTTTAATATCATCCATTTTGGCTTCTGCAATCTGTTCTTTTACACTATTTATATTATGCAAGAAAAAGTCATCATCTGTACTTCTTTTTGCATAGCGATCATCATTTTCTTTTCCTCGTTCATAATTATAAATGTAAATAGAGATAAAATCAGGTCTACAATGTTGCTCATTCCATGTTTTTAAGAAATATTCTCTTAATTTTGCATCCAAATCAAGCCGTAAACCACTTCCGCCGACTTCCATACCTTCACTGTATTTTTTTATTGTTCGATATGTAATATCAAACAGTTCAAAATATTGATCAAATGCACTCTTTTTCCATTGACCTTCATTAAACCAATATTCCACTCTCCAACTATCCACTTCACTTCTTCCATATCTGTAGATTAAATGTTGCATGAAAGCATTCAAGAAGCGTTCCCATTTCTTTGGTTCCATAAAGTCAATACTAAGATAATCTTTTTCTCGTTCATCACAGATTTGTAATTTATTTATGTTATATACAATCATATGTGATTTTACACCGAAATCAATATGCGGTTTTAAATCTAAATTAATCAGAAAATCAAATATGGAATCTAATCTTGTAAAATTATAATTTTCTTTTGGATCATCTACATTAATCAAAAACTCTGGTGAAAAAATATTCCAGAATCGAATGTATTTAAATCCTAATGCCTGTTTCAGCATCATAACATGTTCCTGCACCTCAGATCGAAGCAATTCCGATGCTACACCAATATTAATCGTATTTCCCCAGGAATTTTTGATTTTCTCACTTTGCAACACTGAATGTTCTCCCTGACAGACACTCAATTTATCCTGTTCTTCTTCCGACTGACTATCTACAATAAAATATTTTTCCAGACGTTTCTCAATTTCCGGATTTTGTTTTTCTTCTTTTTGTTCCTGCTTCTGTTCTTTTGCCTTTTTTCTCATAGCAGAAGGCGTCTCCCCATACGCCTTCTTAAACACCTTGTTAAATACTGCTACACTGGCAAATCCATTATCATAAGCAATTCGTGTGATTGGCGCACTTGAATATAATAGCTCATCCACCGCATGAAACAAACGAATATTGGTCAGATATTCTGCAAAACTCATCCCATAATTCCATTTAAAAAATCTGGAAAGATATCCATTTGACAGATATAATTTATCTGCCAGATCTTTCAGGCTAATTGGCTGATTATAGTTTGCCCTGATATAATTATTAATCTGAAGAATTCGATCTTCAAACTTATCCTTGTCATCCATATTTTCCCGGTCGGCTGCCTGCACAAGGAAATACATTGATAAAATATCCATAACACGATAACACAATGCAATATGCCCAAAATTTGCTGTATTTCCATGTGTTTCCAGATAATGGTTCAACAATGCACGCAAGATTTTTCTTAATTCATCATAGCGGTCACTTTCATCTTTTGTAGAATCACACCAGAAAATCACATCAATACTCTGAAATACATCACTGACCAAATTATATGAAATCATAATCTGCATATACAAGATATCTTCCGAACCACTTAACATATGTTTTTTATTCGCATTTACGACTAAGACGTCATTTTCTTTCATATGGGTTGTCTGTTCCCCGATCGTAACATCCAATGTACCTTCCAGTAAATACAACAATTCAATATCCTGATGGAAGTGCTCCAGTTCATCTACTTCATTCAACACACTAAGTTTCAGCTTATCTCTTCTTGTATCCTGTTCCATAGTTCCTCCTAAAGTCATCCTTTTCTATAATATTTTGAAGAAAACTTTTCTCTTTTTATTTATCTTAACATTATAGCAATTGAAAATTATGAAATCCATTCTTGAATTGTTGAATATTATGCAAAAAATTGTTGTAATTTTTTCTTTTTCTAATAAATGCAACAAAAATTCTATTAGTTTTTTTGTCTTTATTCTAGTGCACATCAAATCTGTTTTGTCAACGTTTTATCAGCCTTTGGGGACGGAGTTTTTGGCTTGATTACTGTCCCAGCTGGCTTTCGTTGTACAGCAATAAAATGAGTGCAGCCACCAGAGCCAATCATACTCTGACAACTACACTTTTATATTACTCATTATGTACCATGAGGGACGTAATCAAGCCAAAAACTCCGTCCCTAGTGGTTCTGCCTAGTGGTTCTGAATCAACTTCAGCAATTCCGTATCATCTTTATCTTCCATTCCGCACTCTTCTGCAAAGATCATCCGGTCTGGATGTTCTTTCGTATAAGTGCTCCATTTGAGTGATCTGGTAGATGGATTTCCTTTTTTCATAAAAGCAATCCAGGCTTTGCTGACTTTTTCCTGTACTTTTTCTGCATACTGATATCCGGTACAGTGTGCCGGCTCCATCTCTACATTACGAAATACATATGGAATGTCACTGCAATGCCACGGAGCAAGTCCACCCATATACGGAATGATAAAGTTTATCATGTAATTATAACATTTTGTCTTTGTAAATTCTGAACGTCGATTTAAAAATCCAATTGTCTGCGGGCGGAATAATGTATCTACACTCAACGCATACAAGATATCTAACTCCGGATAGATTTCACGGAACTGCTTGATAATATTCATTGTATGTTTTCCATATGTCTGTTCCAGGATGTTGTATTTTTCTACCTCAGTATACTTTGTTTTATCGCCCAGATAATGCATAAACGAGAATTCTCCCAATACCGTTCCTGCCATAACCGGAATTTGTCTGGTCTCCTCTCTGAATCCTACAATACTTTCAATTCCATCGTAATAGCCTTCTACCGGTGAAGGTTCAAAGAGCATCATTCCTCCCGGCAGTCCTAATTCTTTTCCTGCCTGTACTGCTGCATTTGCCAGTGTTTCATATGGGATATCATCAATCGTATCAATATTCTCTTTTGTTAACCCTAGCACTTCAACAGTCTTTTCACCCAATGTCTGCCAGTGTTTCTTTTCCTCTGTAATGCTAATATCCGGACAATTGCGAAGAGCTCCACTTTGCGAGATTACTTTATGGTAAAGTCCGTCCGCTGGTGGCATCTGCATCAAAATAGTTGCTTTTCCGCCTCCTCCTGACTGTCCTGCAACAGTTACATTATCCGGATCTCCACCAAATTCCTCAATATTATCTCTCACCCACTGAAGTGAAAGTACAATATCTGCCATTCCAACACAGCCGGAATATTTATATTTTTCTCCATATGAACTCAAATCTAAAAATCCCAGACAATTCAGTCTATGATTCAGATTCACAACAACAACATCTCCATAATCACAGAGATTATGACCATTGTATGACGGAATTTCGATTGATGAACCGCTTGAAAAACCGCCTCCATGTAACCATACCATAACTGGTTTCTTTGCTTCTTTATCGAGGTGCTTTGTCCAGATATTTAAGTATAAGCACTGCTCATTCATCGGCCAGTACACATGCTGCATCTCAAAAGAATTTCCCGGCGCAGCCATTGGACTGTCTTCCGGCTGTTCTTCTTCCGGCATCAATGGACAAATATAACCATAAGATTTTGCATCTCGAATTCCATCCCATTTCGGTTCTGGTTCCGGAAGTTGGAATCTTTTTGCTCTTCCGTATCGGATTCCATAAAAGTGAAATACATCATCTTCCTGATATCCATGAAGTTTTCCTTGTTTTGTCCGTACGATTGGAAAATCGGGTGTTCGTATCACTTTCTTCATATCTTTTTCTCTCTTTCTATAGTTTCGGATATTGGATATGTTTATATTTCATATCCATTTACAACAATTCCTGCACCCCGAATTTACGAAGTACAGGAATTATTATATTATTTCATAAATTTTTCTGCATAATGACATGCTACGAAATGATTTGGTTTTACTTCACGTAACTCCGGTTCTTTCGCCATACATTCGTCTGTCGCATACGGGCAACGTGCTGCAAAACGGCAGCATGGTTTCGGATCGATTGGTGATGTCAGCTCACCTTTCAAAATCATTCGCTCTTTTTTCACATGCACATTCGGAATTGGAATAGCTGAAAGTAATGCCTGTGAATACGGATGAATTGTATTTTTGAAAATTTCATTTGCCGGACACTTTTCGATCAACTGTCCCAAATACATTACTGCAATATCATCTGAAATATGTTTTACAACAGACATGTCATGTGTAATAAACATATAAGTCAGTCCTCTTTCAGCCTGAAGATCCTGAAGCAAATTCAGAATCTGTGCCTGAATAGATACATCCAGTGCTGATACCGGCTCGTCACATACAATAAAGTCCGGATTTAATGATAACGCTCTTGCAATTCCGATACGCTGACGTCTTCCACCATCCAACTCATGTGGATAAGAACCTTCCAGACGTTTTGCCAGGCCAACCAATTCCATCATCTCTTTTGCCCTGGCTGTCACATCTGCTTTTGACATATCTTTATGGTTTACTTTGATTGGTTCTTCGATCAACTGCAACACATTCATACGTGGATCCAGTGATGCATACGGATCCTGAAAAATCATCTGAATATTGGTTCGATAATTTTTCTTAAACTCTTTCATTGGCATGCTTGCAATATCCACGCCATTATATAGTACTTCACCAGAAGTTGGTGTATGCAATCTCATCAGCGTTTTTCCAAGTGTAGATTTTCCACATCCGGACTCTCCTACGACACCAATCGTCTTTCCTTTTTCAATATTTAAATTGACATTATCAACTGCATGCAGTTCTCCACGAGGAGTGGCAAAATATTTTTTCAGATTTTTAATTTCTAGCAAATTACTCATTTATTTTCCCCTCCCATTCTTTTGTGTACTGTAAACATTTGACACAATGATTCTCATTTAGCTGAATCATCTTAGGATCTGCTTTTTCACACAGTCCACATTTTGATTCACAGCGATCTGCAAAACTGCAATATTCCGGCAAGTTCGATGGGTCTGTTACCATACCCGGAACAACGTGCAATCTCTCCACATCTTTATCCAGCGATGGGATAGACTGATACAATGCTTTTGTATATGGATGTTTCGGATGATCGAAAATCTCTTCGACTGTTCCATATTCTACCAGCTCACCAGCATACATAACTGCACAGTGATCGCACATCTCTGCCACAACACCAAGATCGTGTGTGATCAGTATCATCGATGTTCCATGTTTTTTCTGCAGTGATCTCATCATATCCAGAATCTGTGCCTGGATTGTTACATCCAGCGCTGTTGTCGGCTCGTCTGCGATCAGAAGTTCCGGCTCGCAGGCCAGAGCGATTGCAATAACGATTCGCTGTTTCATACCACCTGAAAACTGATGTGGATAATCTTTGTAACGTTCAGGAACGATTCCTACCATTGCCAGCATATCCTGTGCACGTTTCAGTGCCTCTGCCTTTGAGCAATGATTGTGCAGAAGAACTACTTCCGAAATCTGATCTCCAACTGTTTTTACAGGGTTTAATGCTGTCATTGGATCCTGGAAAATCATGGAAATCTTCTTACCACGGATCTTACGCATCTCTCGTTCTGATTTATCAAACAGATTTTCACCATCCAGTTCAATCTTTCCCTGAATCACATGTCCTACTTTTGATGGAAGCAATCCCATAATTCCCAATGCTGTTGTCGTCTTTCCTGCACCAGTCTCTCCTACCAGTCCAAGAACTTCACCTTTTTTCAGTTGGAAGCTGATGTTATTTACAGCTTCCACTACTTCCTCATCCGTCTCGTAATGAATTACAAGATCTTCTACATTTAACATATTTTCACTCATATTTTATCCCGCTCCTTATTTCATTTTCGGATCGAATGCATCACGCAGTCCATCACCCATCAGGTTGAATGCGAAACATGTGATCATGATCATCAATGCAGGGAACATCATCATATATGGTGCAGATGTCAGATATGCCTTACCATCATTCAAGATCAATCCCCATTCCGGAGTTGGTGCTGTAAGACCTACACCAATGTAACTCATAGATGACATCATCATAATAGATACAGCTAAAAATCCAACAAAATAAATAATCATAATTCCTGCTGCATTCGGAATCATATGTTTCAAGATCATCTGAATCTGGCTTACACCGATTGCTTCGGATGACTCAATATAATCACTTCCTCGAACTCGAAGAATCGCTGCACGGTTATTTCTTGCCATGGTCGGCATAGATGCGAACATAATTGCTGCTACCAACTGTGGAATACCATTACCAAGTACAGCTACGATACACATTGCCATCATGATCATCGGAATAGACTGGAAGATATCCATGATACGCATGATGATCGTATCTACTGTCCCGCCAAAATATCCGGCAATAATTCCAAGTAATCCGCCACTGAACAATGCTGCGATCGTACAGAACAAAGCAATGATCAGAGAATATCTTGTACCATAGATAACACGGCTGAAAATATCTCGTCCAAACTGATCTGTTCCAAAGAAATGAGCACTGCTTGGTGCCTGCATCATAGCTCCATAATCCTGTGCCTTATAGTCATAAGGGGCAATGAGTGGTGCGAAGATTGCAACAAGAATCAGGATACAGACTACAACCAATCCAAGTAAAGCTGTTGGGTTACGTTTAAATCGTTTCCATGACTCACACATCGGTGTTGATTTCACCGATTTCTTTCTCTTTGCATTTTTCTTTTCTATTTTCTCCATTGCAGGAGTTCTCATTTTTGACATATCTTTTCCCTCCTACGCTGTTGCTTTTACTTTTTTACGTTTCTTTGTTTTTCCACCGGCAATAATCGTTGTCTTCAGACGTGGATCGATCAATACGAAACTGATATCAACCAACAGGTTAATGAGTGTCAATACAATAGCGATGATCAGTGCTCCACCAAGAACAGATGGATAGTTACGCTGTGTGATGGAATCTACGATATATTTTCCAACACCAGGAACACCGAATACGGTCTCCAGTACCATTCCACCACCAATTGTATTACCAAGACTGGTACCAACTGACTGTGCAACCGGGATCATGGCATTACGAAGTGCATGGTGATATGTAATATTCTTCTCTGACTGTCCTTTTGCACGTGCTGTTCTGATATAATCTTCTCCCAATACTTCCAACATAGAAGATCTTGTGATACGTGTATAACTTGCTACGGAAGATAATCCGATACACAGCATCGGCATGATATAACCTTTCCATGTATCAATACCATTTGCCGGAAGAATATGCAAGTTTACAGCAAAGATCATAATCAATACCAAAGCTACAACAAATTCCGGAACCGACTGGAAGAACATGGATATGACCAGTACCCCGGAATCGATCCACGTATATTTCTTTAGTGCCGATATAATTCCAAGCAATACACCAAGCACCGCTCCGATCAGAACCGCTCCCAATGTAATCTTGGCAGATGTTAAAAGTCTAGGTGCGATTTCCTGTAATACCGGTTTTCCTGTTCTGTAGGAATCACCAAAATCTCCTTTTGTAACAATACCTTTTGCATAATTAAAATACTGTATCGGAACCGGATCATTTAACCCGAGCTCTTCTCTTTTTTCCTGAACCTGTGCCTCCGATGCACTGTTTCCTAAGATCTGTCTTGCAGGATCTCCCGGTGTAAATGTTTTCAGTGCAAAAATGATAATCGATACACCAAATAAAATCGGGATCAGATACAAGATTCTTTTTACTATATATTTCAGCATAGATCATTCTCCTCGTATTTCAAATATTGCCCGGAGACTTTCATCACCGGGCAATTCAAGAATCTGGTTGTTTCTCGCTTATTCGTAGAATCCAGTTGCGTCAACGAAACCTCTTTCAATTGTATTAAATCCTTTCAGATCTTTCGCATATACACTGGCTTTCATTTCTGGATACAGGTTCGAGCAGACTGTCTCATCTTTTACCATCTCATCCAGTTTTGTAGCAAGCTCTGTAGCTTTATCTGTATCGGACTCACCAATCAAATCTGTAATTGTTGAATCAAATTCATCTGATGTCCATTTTGCTCCACCGATAACCATACCAGGTCCGTCAACATTCATTTTCTGAAGGAATGGCATAACGCTTGCAGGTGTTCTAATTGCAGGAGTATCTCCAACGCAGATCAGATCATAATCGCCACCAAATGCGCCCTCTACAAACTGAGCTGTATCCGGTGTATCAATTTTCAATGTAATTCCTGCTTCTGCAAGATTAGCCTGCATTACAGTTAATACAGGAGTATTATCCTGAAGTCCCAGTGCTGTAATTTCAACTCCATCACCATATCCTGCTTCATCAAGAAGTTCTTTTGCTCCGTCTACGTCAACAGCTCTTTCTTCTTTTGTATAGTTTGCTGTGTAGTAATCGCAGCTTGGATCCCAGTATGAAAGTGCAGCTTCACCAAATCCAGCTGTTCCTACCTGTGCAATTGCATCAAAGTCTAATGCTTTGTCGATTGCTTCACGAACTTTCTGATCTTTTGTTGCTCCGGCATTATCACCCATGTTATACCACAGATGTGTTGTCTGACCAAAGTCATAGATTGTTGTATTTACAGAGTCATTTTCTGCATATGTAGCAGCCTGGCTTACTGGCATATCGTATGCGATATCAGCATCTCCTGATTCTACAGCCATCTCTCTTGCTGCTGCATCACTTGTAAATGTAAATACGATTTCTTTGTAATATCCTGCATAGTCTTTATCCCAGTAATTATCATTTCTTTCCAATGTAACAGACTGTCCGTTTTTCCACTCTTTGAATTTGTATGGCCCACTACCGATTACAGGATTTGTCTGAACTGCATCAAGACCGCCTGCTGCATTAACCTCATCCTCTGATACGATTCCAAAGTTTGTCCAGCTCATCATCTTCAGAAAATCTGGTGCTGTTGTATTAAATTCGATCGTAACTGTATGTTCGTCATCAGCAGTTGCGCCTTTGATATATTTTCCTGTATCATTTGTTGTATTCTGCTCTATCCAAATCTTATTACATGTGTAAACAACATCATCTGCAACAAGTGGAGTTCCATCGCTCATTGTTACGTCATCACGCAGTGTGAATTTCAGATGTGTATCATCAACCCATTCCCAGTCAGTTGCAAGAGATGGCTCAAGCTCATTTGTTGCATAATTGAATTTTACAAGTGAATCCAACATCGCATTACCAATAATCTGCTCTTCATTCTCTGTCTTACCACCTGCTGCACCATACAGAGATGATGGCTCAGAAGAAAGTCCAATAGTCAATGTCTCATCTGTCTTTTCAGTGTTTGCTGCATCCTGATTCGGCTTTACAACACTTACTGTTGCCTTTGCGTCTGAACTAGATGAATCTCCTTTTGATGAGCTGTCAGATGAACTTCCTCCACATGCTGTAAGTGAAAGAATCATTGCACTGGCCATTGCCATTGCCATAACCTTTTTTGCCTTCATAATTTTTCCTCCTTGTATGTCTCTCTCAAGATTTGACCTTAGTTTACCAGTCCATGAGAGCTCCTACCATTCGATTTTTTACTTATTTCGTCATAAAAATGACCTCATGAAGTCATCTTTTTCTCTTACAGGTCATATATTTACTTCTTTTTGATGACATTGTGTACTTTCACGAAAACATGCACAAAAGAAAGGCTTCTGTTTTGGTAAAATCCACCATGACCAGAAGCCTTTCTTCTATATAATACATTATTTTTCTACCGGAACCAGAAATTCTTTTATGTACTGGAAATCATCCGGATTATAGCAAACAATCTCATACGCTTCAATATCAGGATTGCTGAATACTGTTGTAAGTCCGATAAACTGTGTCAGTGTAGATGCCAGATTCAATACATCGCGATCATCCGTGATCAGCTCTACCCTTCCCTGACATTTTGCCAATGCCTTATAAAATCCGTCCACATTTGTAATCTGTTTTACTCGCATAGTTCTTTTTCCTCCTGTTTTTGTCTTTATTATGGTTCATATTATATCGTTCTTGTCAACATTTTGTATACTCTAAATCCACTTCGTTTGTATCGCGTTTTTACCTTTCTGTTCTTATAATTTTTTCATATGTCATAATAACGATATGCGTTCTTGACCTCTTTTTCTTTTTGGGCAAATTCAATTGACACTGCTTTTTTCTTTCTACTATGATAGTATCCATAGGGAACAAAGCTTCTGGCCGGGTCTTGTCCCATGTGTAGTATCCATGGGTACGGAGTTTTTGGCTCAGTTACTGTCCCCTGTGGATTTTTCATATTCACATTTTTTCGAAATTCAATACATCATAGGGAGGATTTTTATTATGACAACAGTATTTACAACAAATGTAGTAACCGACAGAGATGCCTATTTACCACTTGCAAAAGCCTTTGCAGAAGATGTGATTGCCAATGACAAAGGATGCCACGGAATGCAGGTTTTTGTAAACCCAGAAGCAAAAGATGAAGTTACCTTTGTTTCTCAATGGGATTCACAAGAAGATTTTCTTGCACATGTGCAAGGAGATACTTTTAAAAAACATATTCCAGGTATGGGGGCTTACTATGTAAGTGGTACGGATACATTTCTTGAGGAAGCATAAAACATTAAAAACCACAGGGGACGGAGTTTTTGGCTCAACTCCATCCCCTGTGGTTTTTAATTTTATCATATAGTTTTGGGCCATGTGGGTCACTAAAAAAGCCATTAACTCCGTCCCTATTCGCAGCGGAACCAATCAAACGCTGCCGTATTTTCTGAATCCTCTTCATTTCCCGTCGCATACATTCCAAGCACTGTTCCGCACATGCATCCAACCTTTTCTGGATTGATCAAAGATCCGTCAGCCTTGCACAATTCTTTCAGATTTTCTTCCGATTCTCCATATCGAATCGTAAAATCTTCATTATGCATTTCAATCTGTAATACAATTGTATCTTTATCATACTCCACTGTACAAATATTTTCACGATTTGTCGTGCTTGTAAATCCCGGAAAATATGGTGGCTGTTGATAATCTGCTGTGATCAATTTTACACGTACAACCTGTTTTCCGTTTTCACAGGCACGTTCTACATGGAGTTGATGGTTCATTGCCTGTACAACCGCAATTCCCGCACTCTCCTGTCCTTCTGGAACAAATGTCATACGTGTTGTAATTGTAGTATCCATTTTGCACTGACGTCGTCCTACAAAAGCAGCATATTTATCATCCGATAAAGTGCCCTCCATGCTCATTTGTTCTAGATCATCGTCCAGTCTCTGATGAATACATTTTAATTTCAGGCAAGAATCTTCAATTTTCCAGCACTCCTTACCAGGTGTTCCCCAAAATGTCATATAAAGTGGCAATTTCTGTTCATCAAAATCGTCAAACTTATTTTCTTCTGGATAAACTGTTTCTTCCAAAGATTCCGGACCATCATAGCTCCATTCGATCTTTCCTGTCTCCGGACTGAATACTGGCCAGTCCCTCTCCCATATAACCGGGCAGATAAATGTTTCTCGTCCCAGATTTTTATATTTTTCATCGATTAAACGAGAGCCCAGCATCACAGCATACCAGCTTCCATCTTTTAACTCTACGAGATCAGCATGTCCGACATTAATGATCGGGCTTTTGAATCCCATATGTCTATGTGTCATAACCGGATTTGCCGGATTTCCTTCAAAAAAGCTGAAGAGTTCTTTTGATCTTGCCACCATTACCGCATGATAATGTTCTGTACCGCCCTCAGCAATGATCAGATAATAGTAATCTCCGATATGATACAGATGTGGTGCTTCCGGAGATGCCCCGCCTCTCATGGCACTGTTGTAAATTGTATAAGGTTCTCCTGTTACACGGAAATTCTCAATATCATATGGTGCAAGCCAGATTCCTCTTTCTTTCACACCGGTTCCGTTATCCCAGACATCTCCTGTTCCCATAACATAGCAACTACCGTCATTGTCAAAGAAAATAGATGCATCAATTCCCGGGACGTCATCCATCCAATGTGGTTCTGACCACGGACCTGCCGGGTCTTTTGCTGTACAAATATAATTTCCCTTGTCAGCGAAATTAGCATTAATAATATAATACGTTCCATTATTATAACGGATTGTAGGCGCCATCAAACCTCCGACTCCACAATTTTTTTCCATATGGAATCCATTTTCTTCCGTCAGCGCATTTCCAATCTGCTCCCAGTGTGCAAGATCTTTGCTATGAAAAATCGGAATTCCTGGAAACATCTCAAAACTGGAACAAGCCAGATAGAAATCATCCTCCACACGAATGATAGAAGGATCCGGATAGTATCCTGGAATAATTGGATTATTTAATTTGTAACTCATAAGTTTATCCCCTTTCATTGCCATTGGGAAGGGAGTTTTTGGCTCAAACATCGTCCCATTTGGTCTTTTTTATCTTTCTACAACCATTAGGGACATTCAAAAAGCCACAAACTCCGTCCCCAATGGTTTCCATTGGTTTTATTTTAATAAATTTCTTTATTTTTTTCTCCTTTTCATTCATCTTTTTCTTGTCATCTTTTATCCAAAATTGACCACGCATCCATTACTTGTTATAATATAATAAATATTTTGTCATATTATAGCTTTTCAAAGGAGGTTTTTATATAATGAATGATTTCGAAATCAAATTTTATGAAAATTTGATTACAATGGATGATATACAAAATGAATATTTGCTTCTATTTATCATTCACGGCAGCGCTACTGTAACATTAACTGCTGAAACAAATCATTTATCCGAAAAAGATATTCTAATGATCAATTGGAATCGACACTTTAAGCTGCAAACTTCTCCCGGAAGCTTTATGCTAATAATTTCTATTCGTGCAGAACTATTTCGGGAATTAACACATAAACGACTTCCATATTTTCAATGTTGTAGTTCGCGGCATTCTAGCGTAAAGTATGAACAACTACGCTATTTGATCTATGACTTGCTTGGGGAATACGCACTTGATATGAAAGAAATGAGTGCAAAGAAACTAAGTATTCTATATAAAATTTGCGATCACTTGATTTGTTCTTTTCTGTTATCCGACAAGCAACCTTTGCTCGAGACTTCCGATGAACGGCTTGATTATGTTTTTTCTTACATTGAAGAACATTTTTCGGAACATATTACACTTCCGGATGCTGCCAGACAGATTCATATTGCCCCAACATCACTGTCCCGGCTTTTTAAGAAAAACACCGGAATCACCTTTGTACAGTATATAACAAATATTCGCCTTCGCCATGCTGTATCGGATTTAACCGGAAGTCAGTTATCAATCTCAGATATCGCACTAAACAATGGATTTTCAACAGCTTCGCAATTTAACAAAATTTTCAGACAGAATTTCAACCTCTCCCCTGGTGAATATCGTAAAAATCATGCCATACGCAATACTCATCTGGAGATGCAAATTTCAAAAAAATCTGCTGATATTCTAAATGAATACCGCTCCAAAACAAGAATGGTCGTAGTAAAAGAGCAAAAAATCAGACTTCAGTCCGCTGATATCGACTGTGTCAAGGGAAAAGAATTTAAAAATCCTTTGGGTTCCATGATTTATCTTGGATTTGCCTCCCGTATTCTATCCGGAACCTATCAAAGACAAATTCAATTTTTAAAGCATACTCTGGATTTTCAATATGGCTGTATCAACGGTCTGTTTTCTCCAGAATTTTCTCTTCTGGATTCAGATCAGACAACGCAACTGAATTTTGTTAATCTCGACCATGTTTTGGATTTTCTTGTAGAAAATGGAATCCGTCCGATGATCGTTATCGATAATCAAGTTTTAAATATTTTAAAGAAACTAAATGAAATTCATGAAATGTCTACCGCATATTTCTTTTCGGATTCTCGTGAATTCAATCACGTCATCGAAAAGTTATTAGATCATGTAGTCAATCGATATGGTTTAAAAGAAGTAACGAATTGGAAATTTGTAATCTGGTATTTTGTATATAGACAATCCTTACTTGGACTTTCCGGAGAATTTAATAACCTGTGGGATGATTTTTTCGAAACTGTTCGCTCCAAAGTCCCGAATGCCTCAATCGGTGGTGTCGGATACAGTCCTTCTGTTCACAGAGATACGGTCATTCAATTTTATCGCAATTGGGCCAATGCCAGACATATGCCTGATTTCATAACGATGAATTCATTCCCCTATCGTGAAGCAGAGGAACCGACAAAAATGAACGCGATTCGTCAAAATATCGACCACTTTTTTTCGAACGATCTATCCGAAATGCACTCCATTTTAGCAGAGAGTGGTTTTCCAAAACGCCCAATCGTTGTCATTGAATGGAATCTTAGTTTTGTCCATCGAAATTCACTTAACGATATGGCTTCAAAAGCGGCTATTATGATAAATCAGATGGTTGATACTCTTGGAGAAGCAGAGGATATCTGTTACTGGTATGCAAGCGACATTTTTGCCGGTGACATGGATGCAAACCGTATTCTAAATGGTGCATGTGGTCTGCTTAGTTCTGATGTTTTTTGTAAACCCCCGTATTATGCACTGCTGTTCTTTAAACAGCTGCACAATTATCTCATTGAACGAAATGACCATTATATTATTACAAAAGATGAGCTCGGACATTTTGCCATCCTTCTTTTCAATAATAAGTCATTAAATTATGAATACTATTCCAAAGATGAAGCCGCCATTGGAATGAATGATGAACAAATTATTTTCAATGACCGCGATGCATTGGAAATCACACTTCGTCTCCAAGGAGTTTCAAACAAGAATTATCGAATTCGGAAACAACTATTCGGCCCGAACTTTGGCAGTATTTTGGATGAATGGAAACGTCTCGGAACCGAGCTTGAATTGACCTTAGATGAGATATCTTATCTGAAGCGTAAGAGTATCCCACACAGAAAGAATGAAACGCTTTGTGCGGAGAATAATACACTGATTCTGCAAGAGGTATTGCAGGAGCATGAGATTATGCTGATACAGATTGATTGACCACTGTTGACCACTGGGGACGGAGTTTGTGGCTCGTTTATTTTCCCCGGTGGTCTATATCAAATTCTCTTTATAGTAAGCCAAAGTGACGGAGTTTGTACCACAAACTCCGTCCCCAACGGCCAATGTTCTACAGACTCATCGCTGTATAATATCCCTGGTTTACTGCATTGTAGATCAGTCCAACACTCTTGCAATCTCCGATTACATAATTCTCATCAACCAATTCACAAAGCTCATCGACTTTGTCATATGCTGACTTGAATCCAAGAGCACATACTACAGTATCTGCCTTTACAACAAATTCTTCTCCATCTCTCTGACATACAACACCTTCATCTGTTACTTCTTTTACTGTTGTATTCGTATATAATTCTGCTGATTTGTTTACCTCAGGCATAAGACCTCCACGATAGAATGAGTTCGCATCTGCTGCAACTTCGGAACGCATTTCAATGACTGCACATTCTTTTCCTTCATGATGGAAAGATACGGCAGCTTCTGTTCCTACCAGACCGCCACCCATGATAACGACTTTCTTGCCAAGTTTTTCCGGATGAAGTTCTGCTTCGATTGCCATTACAACGTTATCTCTGTCTAAACCTTTGATTGACGGTTTTGCCTCATAAGAACCGATTGCAACGATCAGTGCATCTGGATCAAATTCTTTGATAAACTCTGGTGTTGCCTCTGTACCAAGCATTACTTTCACTGCTGATTTCTCTACACGGTTAATCATAACCTGACAGAAGTCTGCGATATCTTTCTTGAAATATGGAGCAGATGCAGGATATAAGTTTCCGCCGAGTTTATCTGCTTTTTCTACCAGTGTTACTTCATGTCCTCGACCTGCTGCTGTAATTGCTGCTTCCATTCCAGCCGGACCTCCGCCAACAATCAATACACGTTTCTTCTGTTCCGGTGCTTTTCTTGGATATTTTTCAGGCAACTGCTGTCCCATTGTCGGGTTTACAGAACATTTTACTGTCTCACTCTTTCCTGTCTCTCCAAAGCACTCATAGCAACGAAGACATGGTGTAATGTCATCTTCTCTTCCTTCCAATGCTTTCTTTGGAAGATATGGGTCGGCTAGAAGTGCTCGTCCGATTTCTACCATATCTGCCTGACCTGTTGCAATGATTTCTTCCATCTGTGCAGGATCATTTAAGGAACCGACACAGGCAACCGGTGTTTTTACATGTTCTTTGATTGCTGTCGCAAGATAAACATTTACACCACGTTTATAAAATGCAGAAGGATGTGTACGACAGAACATATCCGGATCTTCGTGATTTCCACAAGATACATTAATCAGATCAACCTTGTCATCTACCATCTCTGCAACTTTGATACATTCGTCCATTCCCAGACCATTTGCTGTCAGATCATCTCCAGACAGACGGATTTCGATTGGAAATTCCGGTCCGACACCTTCTCTTACCGCATCAAGTGCCATAAGCAGGAATCTCGCTCTGTTCTCCAATGAACCACCGAATTCATCTGTTCTCTGATTGAATACAGGTGATAAGAACTGAGAGAACAGCCATCCATGTGCTGCATGAACCTGAACCATATCAAATCCACAGTCTTTACATAGTTTTGCACCCTTTTTGTAAGACTCCACAATTTCCAAAATCAGTTCTTTTGGCATTTCCTGCACTTCCCCAACCGGTGTAACCTCGTGACTCGGTCCATAAGCAGTGTTACATTTATCCAAATGATCTCCACCAACACTTGCAAGTCCGCCGTATTTACCACCATGTGAAAGCTGAATGTTGGCATAAGCTCCTGCATTATGGATTGCTCTTGCAGCCTGTGCCATTCCCTGTTTGACACCAAAAGAGTCAAGCTGAAGCTGTTTGTTATGTGATTTTCCTGTTGCAGAATGCACAATTGCTTCTCCGTATGTAACAATTCCTGCTCCCCCAAGAGCCTTTTCTTCCAGATATGCAATCATCTCCGGTGTAAAATGTCCTTCTGTTGTAATCATACTCGGACTTGTCGGTGCTGCAATAATACGGTTCTTTGCACGTACATTTCGCATTCGGATTGGTGAAAATAAATTTGAATATTTTTCTTTTCCTTTCCATTTCTTAGCGCCCATTGTTTGTTCCTCCTTGTTTGTATTTTGATTTTAAGTTTTCTGCATTTTACAACTGTTCTATCATCTTTATCCCAACATGATATTATGCTGTCTTTTTTCTGGCACGTAACAAAATCACAACACCTGCCGCAATTGTCATACCAACTGTGGCAATTAAATATACATGCGATGTTGTTACCTCTCCAAACATCATTCTGGATGCTCCGTTCAATAGTGTCGGCGAAATCAACTGTCCAAAACAGTTTCCACATGTCATACATGCCGCTGCCATTGTTGTAGAAGCCGGATTTACTGCATTGGATACTTCCACCATCGCTGTAGGAATAAACATTCCCTGTGAGAATCCACAGAACACCGCTCCAATCATCAGAATCACGTAATTTGATGGGAATAATAAAAGTAACACTCCACCGATTGAGAAACATAACATTGCAACCGGCAATGTATATTTTTTCGTCACTTTTGTAATTGCTCCGAGAATCAATCCCATAACAATCTGTGCTCCGGAGAATACTCCTGTCAGATTACCGGAAACCGTTGTACTTCCGGCAAGACTTCCACTGATATGCATTGCAATATTTGTTGTAAATGTAATCAAGAACAGCATTTCGACTACACCTATAAATGCAACCTTGTATACTTCTCCGTTTAATTCGATTTTTTCATCTTTGCTCACTTTGGCTGTACCGGTTTCCGGTAAGAACAAGGCGATTAGAATCATTGCGATAAATCCTATCACATTCAGATAGTATGCATTCTGGAATCCGTATTTACCAAGTGCGCCGCCTAATGTAGATACAAGAACCATTCCTGCTCCCACGCTGGCTGCCTGGATTCCCATAACAGAAACTCTTTCGTCTCCCTCGAAAAATTCTGCAACAACAGCTGTGTTCAGTGCGATACAAAGTCCAAGTGCCAGGCCATATAAAATTCTTGAAACAAACAGCAGCATAAAGCTATCTGCCAAAAATGGTAAGAATCCTGTAATTCCCGCCATCAGGCCGGCAAAAATCAACATTTTTTTCTTACTGATCTTAACAACAAGACCACCTGATATAATTGCAACTACGATAGATAAAAACGTAGGTGCAGTCACCAGCATCTGCACCATACTGACAGATGCATCCGGATAATGCTCCTGAATCTGTCCCAATACAGGGGAAACGCAAAACTGCAATCCCTGTATGAATGAGATGCAGACAATTGTGATAATGATTTTTATTTTTTTCGATTTGCTCATCTCTTCCCTCTCCTGATATCTGATTTTCGTAATTGGGTAATGTCTCTCCAATCACGACTTTGCTTATTATATTGTAGAAAAATTATCAAGGAAACAACAGCACACTTTTTCAAAATGTGTCTAGTTTGAATTAAACAGGGACGGGGAACCATTTAGGGACGGGGTGGTATGATTCCCCTTAAGTAGACAAGGTAAATAACC
>ERZ791868.418-NODE-418-length-36232-cov-3.498466_pt1 | contig 36232 bp, 62 predicted proteins | sample MGYA00510281_ERZ791868 | MGnify/ENA primary metagenome ERZ791868 (study PRJEB30046, sample SAMN00792046) | human gut metagenome | study: EMG produced TPA metagenomics assembly of the A metagenome-wide association study of gut microbiota in type 2... | reverse complement strand
GGCAACGTTTCAACCTGCACCACGCCGGCTACTACCGCGTACGCGAAGCTGTACCGGAACTGGGTGCGCAGCTCGTCTGCAACGCTGTGCGAGCCGTTTCTGTTGCATACAAGACCCTGCTGTCCAACAGTCCCAAATACGTAAAGGACAAGAATCTGGAGTTGCCAAAAATCGTCTTTAAAAACGTTGGCATCCATCTGGACGCGCGTACTTTGACATTTTCGAAAGATCGCACCACAGCTACCGTCTTTACAAGCCGGAAGCGCGTCTCGGTGCGCCTCTGCCCCGGAACTTTTCAACAAGACATTTTGTCGAACGGCAAGTGGCGCGAGTGTAATCTGGTCTACAAAAAAGGACGAAAAGGCACCAAGGGAAGCTGGCAGCTGCATATCGCTGTCGAGCGTGATCTCAAATTGCCAAGTTTGAAGAATCTAAAAAAGGAGGAAATTCTCGGAGTTGACGTCGGTGAAAACAACGTGGCAGCCACTTCGGACGGCAGTCTGTTCAAAGCCGGCAAATTGAAAAATGACCGCGATAAGTATTTGAGTCACAGAGCTCGTCTTCAGCGCAACGGTTCGCGTAACGCCAAACGGAAGTTACGCCAAATCTCAGGCCGAGAAAGACGACACGTGGAACACGTCAACCACAATGTCAGCAAGACAATCGTGGAGAAAGCCGCACAAAGCGGCAAGCGGCTGATCGTATTGGAGGATCTCACGCACATTCGCGAGAGAATCAAGACCGGACACAAGGTGCGGGCCAGACTGCACCGATGGCCGTTTCGCGAGCTGCAGCAGATGATTGTCGACAAAGCCTCAAGATTAGGAATGAGGGTAATGTTTGTGGATCCGAGATATACAAGCAAGACGTGTTCGGCGTGCGGTGCGATCGGAAAGAGAAAGAAGCACCGGTTCGAATGTCACTGTGGTTACCGAGCGCACAGCGACCTGAATGCAGGTCGAAATCTGCACGGTCTGGGCTATCTGCTGATGACCCAGGGGCCGGACGTAAACAGGCCTAATGCGACATTACGAATGTGATAGTTGCAAAGCCTGCGACTTTTAGTCGCGGGTTGTTTACTTGAGTGGATTGACAAACGAAAAATACGTCTGATTTTGAGGAGAAATTAAGTTGAAGAAAACGTTTTTGGCGGTTCTTGCATGCTTGGTGGTGTCCCCGGTATTGGCGGCTACTGACGCCGAAGAGCTTGGTCGTTGCATCTATAACAACACGAGTTCCGCGGATAGAGATACGCTCGTGCAGTTCATGTATGTTTCGCTTGGTTCGACCAATGCCGCCAGAAAAGTCCAGTCGATTCCTCAGACCAAGATCAATCAGGTTAACAGCAAGACGAAGGCTCTTGCATCCAAACTGGTGCTCGGTCCTTGTCGCAAGCAGGCTGCGCGTGTTCTGCTGTCTGATCCGAGAAACGGTATGCAGCAGGCTCTTTCCTACACGGTTGAGCGATTGGTGGCAGACAGAATCGCCGAGAGTACATCGGGATGGCTGTCAAGTTTGGGTGGCAGCTCGGAAAACGCAAGTAAAGTGCGAAACGCAATCGAGTTTGGAAGCGCGTTGATGGATGCTTTCAAGAAGTGATACTCCGATTCCTTGGAGCTTTGAACCTATTGAAAAGTCTTCGCAGGACTGTTGTCAAATGTCTCGTGGTATCCGGATGGTTTGACTCCCATGGTGTCCAAAAATTCATGACCACTTCAAGCAGTAAGTGGTCTGCATGTTCTGGCCATAATTGATGGATAAATGCGGTTTTTTCAATGACCGAACCATTCTATCCATCAATTTATCCATCAATTCGCCTCGGATTTGGCCGAACCAGGTAGGGCGGCAAGGAATGAAAAATTGATGTAAGTGACTGAATATAAAGAAAAAACCGAACGATCATGAATCGTCCGGCTTTATCTGCTGGCGGAAGGAGAGTCTGCCGAACGTCCGCACGGCGCGGACGTTTTCGGTTTGCTTGGCATTTTGTATGCCACTTTGTATGCCACTTCGATCAGATGCCACCGATTGCCGGCGTGAAACTTTTTTCGACAATCTGACGCGTTTTTGTCTCGAAGTCAGTAATGATTTTAGCGTCCCAAAAGAATCCGTCGCGGTTTCGACCGGACGGGGCAGGGAACTGGCGGTTGGCGATGCGCCGCGCGAGCGTCGACCTTGAAAAGCCATAGCGTCTCATGATCTCTGCCACTGACATGCGCGCAAAGTCTGTGATCTTCTCAGTCTTCATGCTTTATCTCCTTTGTGTGCGCGAATTCTTTTGATCTCTCGGTCGATCTTCTTTTTGACAGCATTCGCAAGGTCGAAGCGGTCATCCGTCGTCATGTAAATGTCCAGGATCTGCCAGATCAGGATCAGCACGTCGGCAAGCTCCGAATGGAATTCGAAGCGCTTGACCTCCGGCAGAACGTCCGGCTTATCCTCGTGCTTGATGGCCACCATCAACTCGGCCATCTCTTCGATCAGCTTTTCTTTTTGACCGCCGTATGAGTACGCGGTAGCGATCTCATCGATCTTGTGCTGGAGCTCACGGCTTGCGAAAATTGCGTCGATCATCTCGTCCCCCTGAACCGTCTAATCTCTTTTAGCTTCCTATCCATCCACTTCAAGCCTTCGGATGCCTTCTGCGGCATGTCTCCCGAGAGCTCTGTCAAAACCCACAGCTCAGCGACCCTTATCGGGTCTGCATTGAGCGCGACCTGTATCATCGTGCCCGCGATTTCAACGCCGTCACGGATAGCCTTCAGCTCGTCTCCAGTACAGGCATAAGAGCCTGTGCGCAAGGCTCGATCTTTGTAGGTCTTGTAAGCCTCTTGCATCGCCACCCACTCTTGGCCGTAAGTTAGGATGCAGTACTCATGCTCAAGGCCATAGCCGCGGTACATCACGAATGTCCCGAGCAAGATCATCGAGCCGAGGTTGAGCAGATCGTCCTTCGTGAAGCCGCCCGTGTGGAGCCGAAGCTCCACGGCAAGCTCCACGTTGCGGTAGGCGGCCTTGATGTCGTCTACATCCTTTGCGGACATGATGCGCGGCGACTTGCGCCACCGATGCGGGTCGAAAGCCTTGCGCGGCTTTTTAGTCTTCGGCATCTCACTTCACCACAAGATTGAGACGCTTGATGATGCGAGCCCCCGGCACTTCACGTCCGGACTTGATAGCGTCCTCAATCATCTTTTTGCTGACCTTTGGCTTCACCGGGGGCATATAAAAGAACTCGCTGGGGATCGACGGCAAGTCAAAAACCTCGACGCTCTCGGATGGATGCAATCGCATCTGAACCGGAGCGGTCTTGATGCTCTTGATCTCCAGTAGCTCCATCGCATCGACGCATCTACCTTTGATGTGATCGATCAGGTTCTTGACGAACTTCTTGCGGCGTGCGAGCTGACGCTCTTGCTCTTCGAGTTGTGCCACCAAGCCCTCGAAGTTGGCCACGGCACAAGCGCAGTCGATCAGCTTCTCCTGCGTGTCGAGCGCTAAGGCATCGAAGCGGTCGATTCCGATCAGCTCGCCAGTCTCAGGATCCGGCTCGACTTGCATGAGCGCGGCGGCGGTGGCCTGGGTAAGGCTGAAAAGCGAAGGGTTCTTGATCGGGTTCAGGGATTCGGTTACGGCATGCATGATTTTTGTCCATGAAAAAGCCCTCACTCGGAGGGCTCATTTAAAAGATTTTTGATGTGAACGTTCAGGTTTTCTATGAGATATTCAACCTGATGTTTATAGATAACTCGTGGAAAATTTCCGTTTCCTTTGAGGTATAGCAGAGCTACTTTCAGTAAATTGCACTGGCCGCAAATGGCGTAAGCCGTAGCTTTAATTTTGGTTTCGTTCTCGGCGTAATTAAGAAGATTGCAAAAGTACAGGCTCTTGTCGTTATAGGCTGTAACCCAGAAAGAGTCAGTTTCCAAAAACTCCTTAAGCCACCAAACAGCCTTTCGCAAGTCCTCAAGTTCGCTCCCTTTGTAAGGAGCGCGGATGATGTACTCGATGGCGCTGGCGAGCGGGTGCGGAAGGAACTTGGTCAGGTCTTTCGGCTCACACTCGAATCTGAAGCGAGCGTAGTGATCAGGGGAATTCACGTTGTCTGTCATTTTTGCGTCCATAAAAAAGCCGCCCGGGTGGGGCGGCCAGTTGGTGATTACTTACTCATCAGTGCTTTGTATGCTGGCAGTTCCTTGACGGGAAAGCCGAGCTGTTCGAGGTTTCCCTCTAGCAGGATGAGGTTCAAATTTTTGATCGCCTCGGCAAACTGCGCGGCGTATGGAGAGTTCAAGGATTGCATCAGGCACAGGAAGCGCTCGAGGTCAGCGCGGTGCAGATACCTCCAGTAGTACACGAACGCTCTGACGCGCTCGAGGAATGTCTCCGTCACGGTGTAGGTTTTGACCTGCGGCTCGGGCTTTTGCTTGGGCACTTCAGGAACGCGCAGGTTGCACGTGCGAATGAAGTGAACAGCCGCCTCAAAGTCGCGGTCAAGAATGCACGTGTACTTCGGCACACGGAAGCGAGCCTTGAGCGCTTGATACACCGCCTGATACCGAACGGCGTCCTTGTGAACCCTCTTTGCGACCTCCGACTGGATGGCGTACTGGTGTTCAAGCGTCAAGTACGCGGGCGGAATGTGCTCGGCGGCGGGGCAAGGGTGAAGCTGTTGCCTCATCTCATAGAACGCCTTGACAAGTGCGACCTTGAACTTGCGAACTGTCTCGGTGTTCTTGCAGTAGGTCACCAGTAGCGTGGCCTGCTGTTCATTGAGGATAGCAAAAGTCTCAGGGCGACCCCCTTGCGGATTTTCTACTTTCCGCGTTTCAAACGCGAAAACCCCAAACGTTTCAAAATCGGCTTGATAATTGCGGACGAGAGCAAGGATGTTCTTGTGTTGAACTCCTACGCCTTGCGCGATGATTTCGGATGTGGTGAGGGCTTGCCCATTGCGAGCAAAAACGAGCTGAGTAGTCATTGACTATCTCCTATCAGTATTTTGATATGCGCCCCTTTTGAGAGGGCGGCCGGGTGCTCAAAACCGCTGATAGTCGGCGAGATTATTTCCCTTGCGGGTATTGCATTCTCTTCACGCCCGGCCATAAAAATAGCCGCAGACTTTCGGGGCGGATGTCCGCTATCAGCAAGTGTTTTGAGCACTTGTGCGGATTCTACCCGATTCTGTGGCGTTGTTGGTTGGCCACCGCCCGCGCAGTACCCTACGCAGTTGCAGTCTCTCGACGCTTTGCACACATCGCGGGCGGCGGCCGAAGTGGTTACTCGTTAGCTCGGGTCTCTACGACTCGAGCCCAGTGCCAGAGACGCTCCGCGAACTTCGATAGGAAGTCAGGGCTGAGATCGGAACTGGAGCCGTCCGAGGCGGTTGCACTGATGAAGCCATCGTCTTCAGAGATGCGAAGGATGAGATTGAAATCCACGCCGTAAATCTCGAAGGCGAAATCTGTGACCTGAGCGACCATGCCGTCGCCAAGCGGGACGATCTCCGGCGGAGGGTACGGGGCTGGTTTCTTTGAGTTTTTCATGGTGAGTGTTGGCCGCGCACCGGCTGGAAAAGCCCGAGGGGGAACCGGCGGGCGGCCGAAGGTGGTTCATTGATCACGCGATGACGACGTACATCACGGGGTCCCCATTTTCTGGTTTCCAATCTCGAGTTTCGACATACACACCAGAGATATCCGATGATCCAGAAAGCATGTAACCATCGTCGTTGTATTGATATTCAACGTCGATGTCTCCGTGCTTTTCCTTGATCTTTTCGAGTTCTTCGATCAGTTCGGAAATTGTCATTTTTCGGCTCCTTCTGGTTGGTAAGGCTCTGGCAGCTCTGCCCAGGCAAGTACTCTGAACTCTTTTTTGTAGGCGGCGAAGTCTTTCCATGCGTACACAGTACGGACATACGGCTTTGAGTACTCCGCAACTGCGGTAACGAGGTAGCACTCTGCGAACTCGGTCTCGGGCAGAGGCACATCGGGGTACTGATGCCACACGGTTTTGGTCTCGCTCATGACTCACTCCCACGGGCGGAATTTCCAGACACCTAAGATGGGTTTCCGAAAAAGCTGACCGCCAATTTCTAACTCTTGACACCATTTCCCATCCCTGTAAAAAGCTGCGGTGAATCGCGTCCAGCCTTGGGTGCACTGTATTACGCGCATCCAAGTGTTCTCAGGGGGCGTCACTTCGGGGTAGTGGTTCCAGTCATCGGGGTTGTACTCAGGTAGTTCTTCGAGTTCGTCCTTCAAAATGAGAACCGAGAACTGGCTTGCATACCCGAATTTCTTTCCAAAGTTGATTCTGGTCACACCGTCTTCAAAGAAAAACAAATCAACTTTGAGACATTCTGAGAAAGCTCCGCCGCTGATTGCGTCAAGATGCTTTTGCAGCTCTTGGTCTTTGAGTCTGTACTTTGTCATGCATTCCCCATCTTGTTTTTGAGTTGCTCAAAAAGGGCCTTTATGTCGATCTCTCCGGATTGAACGGCTTGGACGTAAAAATAGACCGCCAGACCGACGATCTCCTTCCAGTACTCGTTTTCTTCGCCAGGCCACTCAAGCGCGTGCACAGACAGAAGTCTGAAGATTGATACAGAATCAAGCTGCGGCATCCCTGGCGTGGTGAGCGACCCGATGAAAAACTGCGCGAAACGCTCTTGTCTTTCTTTTGTCCCGTGCTTTACAAATTCTTCTGCAAAGTTCACTTGCGCCCCTCACTTGACGACCTCAATGTCGTCGGCTGAAAAAAGGATTTGAAACTGCTGCTGGTAGTCGCCAGCAGGCGACTGCTTGAACATCCCGAAGGTCACGTAAAAGGCGGGCACGTCGCTGAGGTATCCGCCATCTCCTCGCAGCTGTCTTTGCACGTCCGGCTGGTTCAAAGTCCAGTCGAGCTTGCGTGAAAAATCGTTGTCCGTGAGCCTGTCGAGCGTTTTTTGCAGGTGCTGATTTTTGAGTCTGTAGCGCATCGGTCTACCCCAGTAGGTCGATCCAAAACCTGAAGCTCGCGCCGATGATGCCAGTCGCGATGATCATCAAAAAAGCCACGAATCCGAGCGCAGCCAAAATTTCGATTAAGTCTTTCATGTGAAAAAGGCCGCTCAGTGGCGGCCTATACGTAGAGTTTCAGGGCTGGGACGGTATCAAAAAGGAGGATCGTAGTTCGGTACTTCCTGCCCGTATCCTGGCGGGACTTCCGGCTGTGAACCGTTCTGCGGTGCGGCATGGAAAGCCTTGTAGTCATCCGTCTCTCGGTCTTTCAATCCTTTGAGCTTCTGCTCCAGCTTGACTGGAGTTTCGACGCCGTTGATGATTTCGCTGGCCGTCTTGCGTGTGGACGGATCGAAGAAGCCGCTGATGCTCATATCGAACTTTTCGCGTCCTTGATAGATGTCATTGACGCGCTGAAGGAGCACGCCGACCTGCTTCTTTTCAAGAACAGGGATTCGATAACCCTGCTCGGTCGTGTGATCTCGGCGGTAAACCGTGGCGGCCTGAGTCTTGATCTCATCGATGCCGAGGATGGTCATCAAGGCGTGAAGCATCCCCATGCCAAAAGCTTCATCTCCACTGGCTTTCGTGAGCACGAGACGGGTTGTGCAAAGTGCACTTGTTCGCACGTCCTTGAGCGTGAACTCGATCAGGCTTGCGCCGCTTGCAGTTTGCTTTGCTGCGGCCTGACCGATCCAGACTACGTACTCGCCAGTTTGCGTGATGAAGGAGCCGCCGTCGGCCTTTCGTGCTTTGTCTGTGTCTCTTTTGATGCTGTCAAACATTTTTCAAGTTCCTTAATATGGGATGTCTTCGATAGGGATGTTGTCGAATCTGTTGCGAGCGCTGCTGGGGTTCGGAGGTGTGCGCTTTGGTGTTGGTTGCCCGGGTGCACCTGATGCGTTGCCGTCATCGTCATCATCAGCGGCAATGCCAAGGAAAGACGACAGCGAGTAGCGGCAGGCGTACGTGCGAGCGGAGCCAAAAGCCTGCGCGGCGTTGATCTTCCCGTTTGCTCCGGACGGCATGAAGAGCTCGGAACTCTCAAGCGTCTGCCCGCTTTCGTGCGCGAGAATCGTGCGGACGGTTACGCCTCCCTGGACGCTTCGCACGTCCTGGTACAGGAAGATGCCATTGGCATTTAGTGCCGGGCGAACAGCTTCGAGGATGCTCGTCAGGTCAGCGTACTTGCCGTAATTGGCCTGCTTGTTCTTTTGAACTGCTTTGAAGGCGGCCTGAGCCTTAGCAAGGGCAGCGAAGAGCTTTGCGCGGTCTGCCGGGTTTGGTGCTTGGATCGTCACAGCCGGAGCGGTGACTTCGATGTCGTTTGTCATAGAAATTCTGCGCGGAAACCCCTGCATTTATGCAGGGGATGAAGCGCCCATCAGAGTTAAACATTGGGTGGCGGATACCCTCAGGTTCCGCCCGCAGCCCGAAGGCTGGTAATAATCCTTCGCCAATGTTGGAAGGGGTTTACCTGTTCGCGGCACCGCTCCTACCTCTCAGAGCTTTTAACCGCGAACCGCAGAGCGCGGGACTAGGATTGACATCCCGCGGTGCCTATGCATTCCCAACCAACGTAGTCCGCCTTTTGGGCGGCCTGAGGCTAGTCAACTAAGGCTTTTATCAAGCCTCGCTTTTCAGCGGGGTGGTTGACGTGGTATCCTTTGAGCGTTCATCAAAGAACGCCCTTTTTTTATAGGTTTTCAGAAAGGGATCGGGCCGTTGGAGTCGTCAGCTCCTTCGGCCTTTTTCGTGTCCGATTCCTCGTCGCTCTTGGCGTACAAAGCCTCAAGCCTTGAGTCAAGATAGTCGATGTACTCGACCGTCTCTTCGCGTGTCAGTTCATCCATGACAGCCTCCAAAAGACCAGTGCGACTGCACCAGTGACGGCCAGTGAGCTGATCGCAAGCAGCGACCAGTGCTTCTTGCAGAAGTCAATCCGCGCTCGCCAGATGCGCTTGCGATACGCATCTCTGCAAGCCTTGTGGACTTCCGCATCAAACCAGATGCTCTTGCCCATAGGGTTCTCCTTGTGTGGTTGAACGGTTTTGTCTGAGTCCGCCGGTGAAACGATCTCATTGCACAGTAGGACTGGAAGCAGACTCAGACAGAAGCGCTCAACCCTTTTGACTGCGGCCTGCTTGCCCCCAATGACCACAAGGAGACGGGCAAGCGAGGAACGAGGCCGCAGTCAGAAGGACTGTGCCTTCTGTATGGATTAGTAGGTGGGAAGGATCGCGATCAGGTAGAGACAAGCTAGGAAGGTTGTGATGGCCACGGCGATGGAGATCGGGCTATCGCCGTGCTTGTCGATCTGAGTGAGGCGGTCAAGCAACTTGCGCATCTTGATGCTCCTTTACTTCGGCTAGGAACTCGCTGGCGCGTTCGATGAATGCTTGAATTTGCGAGCGATCAGTATCAAAGCGAAGCATCCAGCCCTTTTGTCTGATCGTCAGCCTGTCGCCCTCGTCCCACTCAAGCAACCTGTAAGTAGGCTTTTTAGGACTGATCAGCAAACTCATATCCAAGGCCTTCACGTCGCAGATGAAGTCGTCCAGATCAATGTCTTGCAAAAAGGTTTTGTACTGGCCAAAACCGCCGACGTCGATGTCAACCTTCTTTCCGTCGCGGCAGTTCAGGATCAGATCCGTGCCTTTTTCAATCTCGACCTTGTAGCCTTCAACCGGCTTGAACCTTTTGGCTTGTGTCATGCCGATGCCTCCGTAAAGTCGTACTTGTCTTCGAACCACTCCCAGAGCTTTACCGAGCCGTCCCAGTCGAGGTCGAACTCTTCGGTAGCGACCATGTCAACGATTTCGGCGGCCGTGTCAGCATCAACCTCGTCGAAGATGCCTTCTTCGACCATCTGAGTGAGCTTCCTTTGAGCGTCCCAGAAAGGGTCTGGACGAGCGAATAGGTCGTCGTCATCAGGCTTCATGTAGAAGCCCGGTCGATAGGTGATAAAGCACATAGCTGGTATGTCCGTGAGATGATTAGAGGGTCGGGAAGTGTCTAAAAACCGACGTTCCCTAACCAACTCACGGAGGTAACTTGTATGAGTGAAGAAAAACTTGATGTCGTCCTGTTGCAGACGATGGTTCAGGCAGGAGCGATCAAGCTCGTTCCTGTCCCGGTGTTTGCATCTGCAAACGCTTCCAATTTCTCGGAGCAAGTGCAGAGGAATGTGAAGACGTTGCAGGCCGCTCTGAATGTCATTCAGAAGAGCCTTCAGGCTGAAGGAAAGAAGGTTTAAAGTCTTCTTCCAACTGTGCGGCCTCTCTTATCTCTTCGGCAAGAATGGCCGCATAGTGTTCGACTCTTTTGACTCGCTTAACAGCGTCCTTGTAGTAAAGGTCTGTCAGACCGTTCATGTTGACTTGGATTAGAGCGATCAACTCCTCGACCGTTAGCTTTCCCATAGTGTTCTCCATTGAAAAAGACCCACAGAAACCAGTTCCGAAGAACTGGCTTCGATTGGCCTTTTTGCCGGAGAAGAGCAGAGGTGATTCACTCCGCCATGTAGCCCACACTCGGGCATCTAAACCGGTTGCGCGTGTTGACTGTGCGCTTGCTTGGGCCGTTTGGTCAGGTCGTCATCCCCACTCAGGCACCACGGGACTTGCACCCGCTTTGCACGCGCCTTCTGTGACGCTTGCTTTCAAGCTAGGCAATTCGCGCAAGCGTTAATTGCTTTTGCTTGTAAAGCGATACTAGCACTAGCAAAAAATAATTGCAAGCGTCACTTGCTTTTCCGGTTGTCAAAAGCAATAAAAAAGCCGCCCGAAGGCGGCTATTAATCGCGATCTGTTGCGCAATATCAAAGTCTCATGCCGTTGAAGACATAGACCACTCGTCCGATGATTACCGTGCGCTCGGAATCGTGCGGCTCGATGATAAAGGGGTCGTATCGAGGATTGTCAGAAATCACCTTGATGCTTCCATCTGGGCGTCTTTGAACACGCTTGACAAAAAGAGAGCCGGCGATGGTGAAGCAGTAGATGCCATCTGAGAGCAGAAGGCTTTGGTTGCGATCAATCAAAGCAAACGAGCTGCGGGAAATGGTTGGCTCCATTGAATCGCCAATCGTATTGATGATGTCAAGCTTTGAAAGGGATGTGACTCCGCAGAGTTGGCGTAGGAACGGCTTGAAAAAATCCACACCACCGACAATTTTTGCGTTTTCTTCACCAAGGGCTTCGATCTCGCCAGCGCAGGCTCCGGACACATCGAGCACATTAACGCGAATGTATTCGTCGCTGGGAAGTGGCGCTTCTATGTCTGTAATGAATTGGACATCGGTTGCTTTTTCCGAGCCTGTCAGATAGCCGACCGTAACGCCAAGAAAAGTTGCAAGCGCATTGAGGCGTTCCATGGACGGCGGAAAGCCTTGGCACCAACGTTGCACGGCTTGTCGCGACACTCCAAGGTGGTCGGCGACCTGTTGCTGAGTCAAGCCTTTGGCTTGCATTGCTTCGCGGATGTTGTTCATTTTTTCCTCCTTACGACGACAGTTTGCAAGAAAAAATTGCATGTCGCTACGCAAGTGTAGCTTGCTAGTCTTGTTTGTACGTGCTACTATGACTTGCCAAAAGGAGGATTCAATGACAACTATCCAGACAAATACCGCTTGTCGCGACCGCGTGAATGCAGTCGCTGTCGCCATCGAGGCGGCGGGCGGTCGTCGCCAGTTGGCCGAACAGCTCAATGTTTCGCGCCAGGCAGTCGAGTCTTGGCTTGCCGCCGGTGCAGTTCCGCCAAAGCGCGTTCCTGATGTGGCCCGAGTTACAGGCCTTCCCAAAAAAGTGCTCAACCCAATTTTTAGGGACTGAGCGAGAGGTGCTGTATGGCTTTCGGAAATCTGACTGATCAGCTTGCGATTTTGAGACGGCAAGACCTGACTCCGACCGAAAAGTTCGTGGCCGTGGTCGCTTTGTCGTTCCGAAATGCCGAAAGCGGAAGATGCAACCCCCCGATCGTTTCGGACGACGCCGAAAAGGAAACGTTGTGCTCACGATCTGGCTACACCAAGCAATGCATCACGAAAACGCTTGCTTCGCTTGAGGCAAAGGGTGTTCTCGCACTTAAAAAGGCCATTGCGAGGCCTTCAGAAATCACGTTTACGGTAAACGACGTTTACGGTAAACAAGAATTACCGTCAACCACGATTACGGCTACGGTAAACGACGTTTACGGTAAGGGTAAACGACGTTTACCCATAACAGATAAAGAACAGATAAAGAACAGACAAGTTCTTATCGGTGATTTTCACCCCCGTGTAGAAGTGCAGGAACCTGCACATGTGAAAGAAACTGCACATGTGCAGGAAACTACATCCAGATGTGCAGGATCATGCACCGCAGACGTGCAGGAACCTGCACATAGAAGAGAACATATAAAAGAACAAGAAGAGAACATATCTTCTTCGTCAATTTCGGATCTCGAACCACTCACGCTTACAAACGACGAGACGCCTGCGGCCTGCACGCGCAAGAAAGCCCCAGCAGTGCCGTTCGCCCAAATTGTCGAGATCTACAACGCAAAGCTGGGCAACGACCTCGGGATCTGCCGAAAGCTATCAGAGACACGCAAGTCAGTCCTTCGCCAACGCTGGAAGGACGTGGGCGAGATCGTTGAAAGCTCAGACCCTAAAGAAATCCTTTCGGGCTTTGGCTGCTACTACGACAAGATCGCCCGCTCTAGCTTCCTCATGGGTCGCGCTACGAATTTCAAAGCCACCTTTGACTGGATTCACAAGTCCGAAAACTTCATAAAAACCTACGAAGGAAATTACGAAAATGGCCGATACCGCAACTAAGAAATTCGCGGACAAGCCGCAGGAGCAAACGGTACAACCTCAAGGTCGCTATATGAGACAGCGCTGCTTTGCCGAAGGGTGCTACTGCTACGCTGTCTTCATGACAGACCCAGTCAATGGCAGAGGGCTCTGCGGCTATCACTCCGCCGCCGAAGATGCCAACACGTGGCCGAAGATTTCCAACCTTCTTCGACGTGCGAAGGCCATCGACATGGTGCGAGCACTTCATGCGCTCGACATGTCCAAGCACCTCGGATTTAAGCAATGCGAGGGTTTGATAGCCAAAGTTCAAGACTGCGGTCTGGCAGTTGGTATGTCTCGGGACGACCTCCAACTTCAGCAGCGCGAAGGCTGGAGAAATGGTCAAAAGTGCATCGAGACCGAAATGCCGGCGGCTTTCTACTACCGCGTCAGCATGGCTTTTGAGAGCTACATCGTCCAGTGCGCGAAGCCGGACGGCTACAAGGGATACACATCGCACTACGAGCACGGCATGAAGCACATCTCTGAAGCCTTCGCATATCTGGAAGGTCGCAAGATGCCGGCACACATTCGGCCATCCGAATCTTAAGAACCTGGTTTTTGTTGAATGTCCAGAAGAGCTTTTGCAAGGGTTCTGACATGTTTTTGAAGCATCCGAACTTCGTCTTCCAGACGCTCAATTCGTTTTTCAGATGAAAGGTTTTCTCTTTCAGATATGTCGAGTATGTCTTCAGCGTATTCGATTGGGTTATGGAATTCCGCCCACTTGTTTTCAGCAATTTCTTTTACGGTTGGCATTTTTATGTCCTTTAAAAAATCAACATGAAAAGGCAAGTTTAGAAAATTTTTTTCAAGACAGACCCCGTGGCAATCGGCGATGGAGGTGTGAGCATGAGCGTTGAATTGTTGAATCAAATCACATTACTGGCGCTTTCTGTCGCCATCCTTGTTCAGGTGCTCACTTTGAGAGTCGTACTCAAAAAGATCGACTTGGTGCTGGAGCTTTTTGCGAACGCATGCAACTCAGTCAAGGAGGTTGCTGATGAGCGAATGGGTTGAAAGTATTTCCATTCTGATTCTTGGCGTTACTCAGTTGATTTTGGCTTTGCACAACATCACCATCGGAAAAATCCAGAGTTTCCAAGACAAAAGAAACCAGATGCGCTTTGAGGAGCTGGAGCGCCGACTGGATGCTTTGAGTTCGAAGACTGCGCGAAATCCGGTAATTGAAGAGCACGGAAACACAAACCCCAAATCAACGCTTGAGTCGAAGGAAGAAGGAAATTGATCGATAACGCCTTGAACCTTTTCATGGCACTTACCGATTGAAAAGCCGATAGGCCGTAGTTTTGAAAATCTGGTTTTGATGGATGTGTTGCCGCAAGCGACGTAAAGCAAAAGGTGTTCGCCTCGCCGTTTGGTGGTGAAGGTGGGGATCGAGATCTTGCTGGCTATGTCAATGCTCGAACAAGTTCCTCCGATGATCGCGAAGATCGACCCGATCAGCATTACTACATCAAAACCTGACATTTTGGCCTCCGTGGGCGTGGTTGGTTGTTGGCGCTCTCAATCATCTCACGGAGGCACCGAATCGAGGAAGTATGAAAAAAGTCTTTTTGTTTTGTCTGACCATTTCGGTCGCAATCTTGATCGGCGTGCTGACAAATGTGGCCGCTATCAAGCTGCTTCAGATGGCTGTCGATCTAAGCGTGTATGGCAAGGCTTTCGTCATGCTTGCCGTGAGCTCAGCCTATGCGATTCTTGGGATGAATCTTTTGATGAAGGAGTGATGTTCTGATGAGCCGAAGGTTTTTCAAAGCTCTGGCCTTTGCCATCGGCACCGAAGCCATGCTCTTGGGAGTGCTCACAGTTTTAGAGCACGCACCGTCAAGCTGGATGCGAGCTCTTGAGGCTTTTTTGTACTTAGTTGCTTCAATCGGCGCGCTCACATGGTGCTTCTACGAATACTTTGGAGACAAGAAATGAACTACGAGATCGAACTTACTGAGGATGACCTGCTGACGATCATCAGTCTTTTAGAAAACTCCGGGAGCGACTCTCTTGCGGTCAAGGTGCGAGATCAAATGTATGAACAACGCCGCCGGATGCTCGTCGACAAGATCAAGCGTGAAGCAACGCCCATGACCGATAAGAATGTCGTGGACTACTTCCACGGAAATATCGGAGGCGAGTGATGAAAAAAGATCGGCTCAGACTAATCGAGGAAGAAGGCTACAGAGCTGCGCGCGCAGGTGAGTCAAAGTCGATGCACCTCTATCACACAAGAGATGAGCGCATGGCTTTTGAGGCTGGATATTACAAGGGAACGATCGAGATCAACAGGGAACGAGAGGCGAGAAGGGAATGTACACAGCAAAAGCAGGACTCTACGCAAAAGGGCGTTTAAAGACCGGCGAGATGAACCGAACCGAGGCCGCATACCGCGATCACTTGGAAGCCGAGAAGAGATCCGGGCGCATCCTTGCATTTTGGTTCGAGCACATCAAGCTCAAGATCGCTGACAACGCATGTGGCTACACGCCTGACTTCATGGTGATGCGTGCTGACGGCGTGATCGAGCTGCACGAGGTCAAGGGCAGTCTGCGCATTTTCCAAGAAGATGCAAAGGTCAAAGCGAAGGTCTGCGCGGACATGTATCCGTTCCCTGTCAAGGTCGTTTGGCCGCGCAAAAAGAAAGACGGCGGCGGCTGGGAAGAAATGACGTATTGAGGAGGCGTGATGCTTTCAAAGAGTGATGAGGAAATTTTGACCGACCGCCTCCGCAACTGGGGGCGGTGGGCGGCTGACAACAGGCATCTGACAAGCAGCACGCTTTTATGGCGGATGATGAAGTTGTATGGCGAGAAGGAGGAGGGGGTCCGCCAGTATGTCGAAGAAGAGAAGGAGTTGCCGCCTCCGATTGACATCTATGACGCCGTCATAGTCAACCGCGCTTGGCAATGTCTTCCGGAAAGCCCATTACGGTACAAGACTGCAAAATGGGTTTTGGTCGCGCATTACTGCTATCCGCACATGCCGCAGTCTGTGGCGCTTCGCCAGTTGCGAGTGAACCAGAAGACCTACGATCAGCTTCTGACAATGGCCAAGTACATGATCTTCAATCTGATCGAGAAAGACGCTGCGAAACGTTTTGCTACACGCGAGGCTTGACAAATTGGATTAAAAGGTCATAATTGACCCAAGAAAATTTGATTCCGGGTCGTGCCGCGTTAAGTTGGAGCCTTTTGGCTCCCTTGTCATGCACGGAAGAAACGAAAAGCCCCTGAGTTTGAGAGACTCTGGGGCTTTTTTACGGAACTAGATTGTTCCATTTTTACGGTATAGCTCGATCAGCTCCATTCGCTTTTTAGCGATGTTCTTCTGGATGAAGCCAGGAATTCTGAAAAGATCAATGAAAAGACCTATACAGAGAATGGCAATGCAAACGGCTCCAACACCAATTGCCCAAGTGGCTCCACCAACGATTGCCAAAAGTAGATAGATCACGCCTACAATCGGTTTCCCGAGGTAGAAGTGGTGAACACCGAACCAGCCGAGGAAGAACCAAAGAAAATATGCAAGCATTGTGCTTTTCTTTTCGTTCGCGATTCTGGCTTCGATTAGAGTCAAAACCTCCATTGGAACCGTTGCGGGCTTTTGTTTGATTTGAGGTTCGGCAGGTGCTGCTACCTGCATGGGAGCTTGTGCCGGTTCTTGTGCGGCTTGATTTGTCTCAGTCATTTTTTTAGTCCTAAAAAGAGCACTGCGTGAGGTGGAAGTTGCGCAGTGCTCTTTCCATTTTAGCCACGCCTTATGCCCAGTGAAAAGAAAATCGGCCGCCCGTCGAAGTACTCTGACGCACTGGCGCAAAAGATCTGCGACCTTCTGGAAGAGGGCTACTCCATGCGGCAGATCGCAAAGATGCCAGATATGCCGTCAACGCGAACCATGTTGAAGTGGAAAGATGACCATCCGGACTTTCTTCTACGATCCGCGCGTGCGAGAGAGAGCTCAGCCGAAAAGTTCGACGATGAGCGCATTGAAAAAGCAAAGTGGCTCATGGAGCAAGTTGAGATCGCTGCACGCACAGGGGAGAGCATCCCAAAAGGAATCGTTGACGGAACAAGGGCCGTGATGCAGGAGCTAGCCAGAAGCGCCGCCCTTCGAGACGATTCACGCTTTGGCGATCGAAAGACCGTGAAGGTTGACGCGAAGAGTGACGGTGCCGGCATGGCTGATGTGTACGCGAAGATCGCGGAGGCGATTAAGGATGTCAAAGAAGACTGATCCATTTGCCGAGCTCTGGCGGCCACACCGTTTCAAAGTCTTTTACGGAGGCCGCGGGTCCGGTAAGTCTTGGGCTGTAGCACAGGCGCTTGTCGTGATGAGCGATCTGACAAAGATCAGAGTCCTGTGCTGCCGCGAGATCCAGAACTCGATCAGAGATTCGAGCTACCAAGTCTTGAGAGATACGGCAGAACGTCTCGGTATTGACGGACGCTTTGACTTTCTTGAGGCCGAGATCCGACACAAGGCCACAGGGTCCAGATTCATCTTCAAAGGTCTTTTCCACAACTCACAGAGCATCAAGTCAACCGAAGGCGTTGACGTGTGCTGGGTCGAAGAAGCACAAACGGTATCCGAAGAATCGTGGTCGGTTTTAATCCCCACGATCAGAAAGGCAGGCTCCGAGATATGGATCACATTTAACCCGTTACTCGCAGACGATCCGACCACAAAGCGCTTCATCGAGACGCCGCATCCGGACGCATACGTTCGAAAGGTGAACTACGACGAAAACCCATATTTTCCACCTGAACTTAGAGCTCAGATGGAATGGGACAAAGCACATGACTACGAAGGATATTTGCACATCTGGGAAGGCTACCCGCGCACGATCTCAGACGCTCAAGTCTTCAAAGGACGCTTTACAGTCGAAAGCTTCGACGAAGACCTCTGGCAAAAAGCAGATCGAATCTTTTTTGGCGCGGACTTCGGATTTGCCCGCGACCCTTCGACACTGGTCAGGTGCTTCATCTACGAGCGCCGTCTGTACATCGACTACGAAGCATATGGCACAGGCGTTGAGATCGACGAACTCCCAGCGCTCTACGACTCAGTCCCTGGGGCAAGGAAATGGCCGATCAAGGCAGACGCGGCGCGTCCCGAAACGATCTCCTACCTCAGAAGCCGAGCAGGCTTCCAGATCTCGCCGGCCACCAAGTGGCAAGGCTCGGTCGAAGACGGGGTCGCATACCTGAAGGGTTTCGACAAGATCGTGATCCATCCGCGATGCCAGCACACCGCGGACGAGTTCAAGCTCTACAGCTACAAGGTGGACAAGGTCACTAACGAGGTGCTTCCGGTCATCGTGGACAAGCACAACCACATCATCGACGCCATCCGCTATAGCCTCGATGGCTACATCACTCAAGCGGGCTTGGATGAATGGGCGGCTCTTGGTCGCCAGCAAACGCCTCTTTTTGGAGCATTTTGATGAGCAAAATCAGCAGACGCCGTAGTCGCGCTCCGAAGGGGGTGCGCCTCGGTGACTCTTACAACTTTGGCGGCTTCGGTGGATACAGCGGCGGATACACGAACCCGCTGTTGCGCATCGGCATGGCATCGACTGCGCAGGCTGGTCAGTACAAGCCAGGCTTCAAAACCTTTGACCGCACCGCTCTTGAGTATGCCTATCAAACCTCATGGATCTGCGGCCTTGCGGTTGACGTGGTGGCAGAAGACATGACGCGCGAAGGCATCGACATCCAGGAGGCCGATCCTCAGGTGATCGATCTGATCGAAGCCGCGATGGACAACTTCCGCATCTGGGACTCGATATCGGATGCCATCAAGTGGAGCCGGCTCTACGGCGGCGCTTTGGCTGTCCTGCTTGTCGATGGCGACGATATGGAAAAGCCGCTCGACATCGATCACATTCCGAGAGGCACTTTCAAAGGCTTGATGGTGCTCGATCGCTGGCAGGTCACGCCGTCGCTGTCCGAGCTTGTCGACGAGATGGGGGCGAACTTCGGAATGCCGAAGTACTACACGGTCACAAGTGACGCTCAGATCGTTCTGAAAGGACGCATCCACCACTCTCGTGTGGTGCGCTTTGAAGGCCGCAAGCTTCCGTACTACTTGCGATCTGCCTACCAGACGTGGGGCGCAAGCGTGCTCGAACCGCTTTTCGACCGTATCGAATACTTTGACATGGTCAGCAAAGGCGCGGCACAGCTCGTGAGCAAGACCTACCTTCGGTACTACAAGGTCAAGAACCTGCGTCAGATCATGACGAACCCAGTGATGGCCGAAGGCTTCCTGAAGCAGATGGATCAAGTCCGCTTCTTCCAGTCAACCGAAGGCATGACGCTCGGCGATGCTGAAGACGACTTCCAGACCTTCAGCTACACATTCACGGGTCTTCCGGAAATCATGTTGCAGTTTGGGCAGCAGATTTCTGGCGCTCTCGGCATCCCGCTTGTGCGCCTCTTCGGTCAGTCGCCTGTCGGCTTCAACTCGACGGGCGAGGCCGATTTGCGGATGTACTACGACAACATCAAGCACGATCAGGACTCAGATTTGCGCCCGGGCCTGAAGCGCATCTTGCGTGCGCTGTACGCATCTGTCATGGGCAAGCCAGCACCGAAGGACTTGAGCTTCGAGTTCAAGACCCTTTGGCAAATGACGAACGAACAGAAAGGGCAAGCGGCAACGGCCTTCACAGGTGCCATCCTGCAAGCCTTCCAAGCCGGTGCGATCTCCGAGCCGATCGCCATGCAAGAGCTCAAGAAGCTTGCCGGCACGGTTGGACTCTTCGGCTCGATCACGGACGAAGACATCGACAAGGCGAAGGCCGAGGATGACCTTCAGCTTCCAGATCTACAGGACTTTTTGAATGGCGAAGGTGAAGGACAACACGTTCCGAGAACCAACCAAAACAGCGTCTCTGGACAAGTGGTATCGAAGCCAGCTGCGCAAAGTCAGCCGCATGGTGGACTTGATCGCTCGTGAGTATTACGACGAGACTGATCCCGAAGGAATGGCCGCTCTCATCCAGGAGCGGCTTTTTTCGTACTCGGACACGATTGATGCATGGGCGACAGCGGTTGCGACGACCATGCTCAAGCGGGCGTCACAGGCCGACTACGACGTGTGGCGCAAGGTCGGGCAGGAGCTGTCCGCTGACGCCAAGCGGATGCTCAAGTCTGATGCTGTAGGTTCGACCTTCGACAAGCTTCAGTCAGAGCAGGTCGAGCTGATCAAGTCAATACCGCGTGATGCCGCGCAAAGGGTTCACGACTGGGCGGCCAAGGGCATGACCGAAGGCGCACGTCCGGACGTGATTGCAAAGAAGATCAGAGACGAGATCGGCGGCGTCACAGAGTCGCACGCGCTTTTGATCGCACGCACTGAGACCGCCAGAGCGCGAAGCAATTTCACGGAAGCCAGAGCAAAGGCAGTCGGATCTACTGGATACATCTGGCACAGCGTTCACGACTCAGGCACACGAGCGCGGCACCGCGAGCTGGACGGCACAGTCCAGCGATGGGACTCGCCTCCAATTACTGATTACGGCAAGGGTGGTGCTCCAATTCGAAGCGCACCCGGCGCGATTTTCAATTGCAGATGCTGGGCCGAACCACTATTCCCGAGAGATTTAAATGCGAAAGAAACGAATTCGTGACGGGCAGGTCTTTACGACCGAGCAGTTAAGCCCGCACAAGGAGCGCACGCCTGAAGGGTATCTGCTCTGCAAGGACGTGCCGATCAGCCGCGTGGGCGATTTCGAGTACACGCCGACCGAAGCCGGCATCCGCGGAAAGGGCGGCAAGGTCATCTTGACCCGAACGCCGGAAGAACTTTTCAGACCAGAGACCATCGCGAGCTTCGAAGGCAAGCCCGTGGTTTTCGGTCACGACCGTTTTGCAGACCCCGCCAACTGGCGAGAGATCACGGTCGGCATTGTGAAAAACGTCCGTCAAGGTGAAGGCTCCGAAAGGGGCCTTTTGCTTGCGGACTTGCTTTTGACTGACAAGAAAGGCATCGACATGGTCGAGAGCGGAAGCCTGCGCGAAGTCTCGTGCGGGTACGACTCGATGACGGTGGACGATGGCGAAGGTCGAGGGCATCAGGAGGGCATCGTGGGGAACCACGTTGCTTTGGTATCCCGCGCCCGTTGCGGGAGTGTTTGTTCAGTGAGAGATGGTTTTATGACTAAAGGAAATCTCAAAACTATGCTCCGGCGCCTTTTCCGCGACGGGGAAGAAGACAAGTTCAACGAGGCTCTTGACGGCCTCGAAGTGAAAGAGTGCGGTGACGAAGGTGAAACGACTCCCCCGCCGGCACCTCAGCCGACTGCCGAGGAAGTGCTCAAAACTCTGGCCGCGCAGGTCGCCGAGCTGGTCAAGCGCGTGGAGGCGATTGAGTCTGCCAAGGTGGCCGATCAGGACGATCAGCCGCCCGCTACGACCGAGCCGGTTGTCGACGAAGAAGCGCAAGTCGTTCCGGACGAAGAAGCCCAGCAGGTCATTGCTGATGCCGAAGAGATCGCTCCGGGCATGCAGAAGCCCGCTTGTGACTCTGCTGACGGCCACTTCACCCGCGGTCTTATCCGCCGTGTTCAGCGCAACGCTTTGAAGATCGCCGGCGTACAGAAGTTTGGCGACACCGCATCGATGACCGGTCAGGTGCTCGACATTGCCTTCAAGGCCGCTGTCGATGCTCACCGCGCAGGCCGCAACCCCACGCCGCGAATTGGCGACGGCGACACTCAGCCGCAGCCTGAATCGCTCAACGAACGTTTCAAGAAATTCTGGAATCAGTAAGGAGGACTTTATGTCTCAGTTCATTGGCACCCGCATGCCTGAAGGTTTTGCGGGCACGCTCACCCGCGGCGAGTTCGACTACACCGCGGAAACCAAGGTCAACGGCGGCCTGACTGCCTACGGTGTTCCGGTCAAGATCGATGCTTCGACTGGCAAGGCCGTTCCTTGCACAGCCACGTCTGACGTGGTGCATGGCTTCACGATGCGCGAAGTCGGCCAGTCCAACCTCACGGGCATCGCTCTGGCACCCGTTGTGTCCATCCTGCGCCGCGGCTATCTGCTTGTTTCCGCTGAAGGCACGCCCGCAGTTGGCGGGCAGGTCTATCTGTCTGCTACCGGCACTCTGACGGCCGACAGCTCCAGCACGACCGCGATCCCTGGTTGCAAGTTCTGCAAGGCACGCGCCGCAGGACTTGTCGAAATCGAATTCAACATCTAAGGAGGCAACATGCCTGTAATGCGATTTGGCGACGCAGATGTCGCTTCCACCGGCGCTTTTCTGATCGGTGAACTTGAACGCTTTGACCCGCAGATCTACGAACCGATTGCGGATTTCACTTGGTCGCGTGATGTCCCCGTCCGCGAAGACGTGACGATCGCTGACGAAGTTTCGTCCTTCATCACGTCCGAGTATGCAGGCGGCACGTCCGGCACCGGCCACGGTACCAAGGCTTGGGCGGCTCAGAAGTCCGGCACCATCCCGAAGATTGATGTCGGCTTTACGAAGACGACCCATCCGATCATTCCGTGGGCGATGGACGTTTCCTACTCCATCATCGAACTTCAGAAGGCCATGCAGGCCGGCCGTCCGATCGATACGCTGAAGCTTGAAGCTATGCGGATGAAGCATCAGCGCGACATCGACGAGCAGGTCTATATCGGCGACACCGAAACCGGCGCAACCGGTCTTTTGAACAACCCGTCGGTTGGCAAAGGAAATATCGGCACTTTTGATCCGGATACGGCTTCTGCTGATGATTTCCTGGACATGATCAACACGGTTCTCAAAGCCTCTTATCAGGCCACCGAGTACAACCGCGTTCCGGACACGATTCTGCTTCCGCCCGACATCATGACGTTCTTGTCTAAGCCTATGGTCGTAGGTGGTACGCCTCTGGCCATGACGGTGGCCGACTGGGTGCGTGACAAGTCTCTGACCTATACGGTCACGGGCAAGGCTTTGACCATGAATCCTTGCCGCTGGCTTCGTCTGAATGGCGGTTTCGGCTTCGACAAAGGCCGCATTGTCGCCTACACGAACGCCCGCGATGTTGTGCGCTTCCCGCTTGTGAAGATGCAGAACACGCCGGTGCAGTTCCGTGGTCTCGACCAGTCCACGATCTACTACGCCGCTCTCGGCCAGGTGGAATTCGTTCGACCTGAAATGGTTTACTACGGCGACATGGCCGACTAAGCCGAAGAGGAGGGGCCATGAGTCACAAGCTCACCTACGAAAGCTTCATCGAAGCTTTTCCGGAGTTTTCGGACGATGTCGCTTGGCCTGTCACGCGAGTGCAGTCCCGCATCGATCTGTCGAACTGCTTTGTGCGCGTGCGTGACGACTTTTGTGATTCCGCCGCGAATCACATTAAAGGTCTGTATGTAGCACATTACCTTGCAGCTCAAGGTCCCTCATCGGAGTCCGGCAAGCTCGTGCAGAGTGCCGGTGGCACCGGCATCGTTTCGAGTAAGAGTGTCGACGGGGCTTCGGTCTCTTTCGACACCTCTACAGGAGCGGAGCAAGGTGCAGGCTTCTGGAACGTGACGGTTTATGGCCGCGAGTACTGGCAGCTCATCCAGATGATGGGGGCCGGAGGTGTGCAGATATGATCAAGACGGTTGTGAGCGTCAAGCGCACGGCCGGAACGCCTTTGAATGACTCCTTGAAGGAGCTGAAGAAGACATCGATCTACGTCGGCATACCTCGCGGTTCTGACGGTGATGTACGCGACGATGGCAGCGGAATCCTGAACTCCGATCTTGGATGGATTCACGAAAAAGGATCTCCTGCCGCAGGCATCCCGCCGCGTCCGTTTTTGGAGCCGGGTGTTGAATCTGTCAAGGACGTTCTTGCCGAATGTATGGGCGATGCCATTACGGCGGCTCTCAAGGGTGACAACTTGAGAATGAACGCAAATTTGGAAGAGGCTTCGCAAAGGGCACTTTCGGCCGTTCAAAACTACATGAACACCGCAGACTTCGAACCTTTGAAGCCTGCAACGCTCAAGTATCGCAATCGATCGCGCGGCACAAAATCCAAGCGCGATGGTGAAGACGAAGGAACGGCTGAAAATCGTCCGCTTATTAACACGCGCTCTTTGATCGGCGCTCTTCTGGCGATGATTCACAAGGATTAAGAGATGGCATTACTGGATGTTTCAGAGGTCATTTCTGACCCGCTATTTACCTCGCCTGTGACGCTGATAGTGCGCGAAGAGTCTGAAGACGAAGACGGCCAGCCAGTCTGGACGGAGACGGACCAGTACGAGGTTCAGGCCGTTGTGACTTCAGACATGAAGACGCTTGAGCGTCTTCCGGAAGAGATCCGAAGAGCCGGATCCATCGTCGTGCGCTTTCTTGTCAAGGACGCTCCGACCTTCCAAGGGCGTGCGCACGATTGTGTCGTATGGCGCGGCAAACGCTTTGCGATCAATGACTGTGCCGATTACACGAAGTTTGGACAGGGTTTCCTGCGTCTGATTTGCTCTCCAGAGGAGGCAACCGATGGCAGTTATTGACTCACGAACTCCAGGTTACATGAAGCCGCTTGAGCAGTCGGCTCTCGATCTTGAGAGCGTGCTCATCGACTTTGTATCTGAGCTGACAGGGCTTCCAAAGAATCGGATCCGATGGGCTTGGAAAGCACGCCCGGGCAAACCGATTTCTTTCGATGACGACTGGTGTGCGATCGGTCTGCAAAAGGTCACTTCGGCCCAGCCTTATCGAAAGGGGAAGAAAGGTGACATCGAGCAGGCGGACTCGGGTGACACGACTCAAGTCACGCATCAGACCCTGACAGTCTCATTCAGTTTCTACGGACCGAACGCTTCCGAGCTTTCGGACCTTTTTCGTGATGCCGCGCAAATGGATCAGAACTTCCGCTATCTGAATGGCAAGGGACTTACCTTGCAGTCTGTGAGCGACGAAGTTCAGCGCATGCCCGACCTTGTCGGCAACCAGTGGCGAGACCGGTACGTCTTAGAGCTGAAGCTCGGGCGTGTCGTGACCCGCCGTTACGGCGTCCGCACGATTGCATCGGCGGGCTTTGAAATCTATACGGAGAAAGGGAAACTATGACGAATTCCACTCTTCCAGTCTCTCGCGTCGTTTCGGTGAGCGTCTCGATGAGTCCGACTGCGGCACGTGGCCGCAACTTCGGCGCGATGCTCATGCTCGGCGCGTCTGACGTGATTGATACGGATGAGCGCATCCGGATCTACTCTTCCATTGATGATATTGCGACGGACTTCGGCGTCGATGCGCCGGAATACAAAGGCGCACAGGCGTTCTTTGCTCAGTCTCCGCAGCCGACGACCTGCTACGTCGGTCGTTGGGCAAAGACGGCCACGAATGGCTTGCTCAAAGGCCGCATCTTGGCTTTGTCCGAACAGCAAATCAGTCTTTTCACATCCATTCAAGACGGCGCTTTTGATGTGACCATCGACGGTTCTGTCGTGAATGTCACGGATGTCGATCTGCAATCTTGCTCGAACCTCAACGCGGTTGCGAGCGCCGTGACTGAAAAGCTTCAGTCCAAGGGCACGTGCCTTTGGATGGGCGATCGTTTTGTCATTCGCTCTGCGACGAGCGGCACCACGTCCTCGGTCTCGACCGTGACGAACACGGGGCTTTCGGCACAGATGGGGCTGGAAGCCAACACCACAATGGTCAACGGTGCGCAGGCCGAATCGCTTGAAGAGGCTGTCAACGTCATTTTGGACTATCCGAGCTGGTACGGCCTTTATCTCTGCGAAGACGCTGAAGATGACGACATCATTGCGGTGGCCAACCTCATCCAGGCCGCCTCTCCGTCCCGCATCATGGCCTTCACGACTGCCGACACGGCAGAACTGGATGCCGCACGCGAAGATACGCTCTGCTCGAAGCTCAAGTCCGCAGGCATCAATCGTGCCATCGCGGTCTACACGTCGAGCGGTCAGGCAGCCGGTGCTTCCGTCCTTGGGCGCATGGCCACGGTGAACTTCAACGGTAGCAATACGACCATTACTTTGAAGTTCAAGCAGCTTCCGGGAGTGCCGTCGGAAAACCTCCGCACTTCGCACGCGGACAGCTTGAAGGACAAGAACGTCAATGTCTTCGCGTCGTATCAGAACGACACGTCGATCTTGCAAGAAGGCATCACGTGCGGCGGTTGGTACATCGACGAGACGCATGGCCTTGACTGGCTTCAGGACGCTGTGCAGACGGCAGTTTGGAATTTGCTCTATACGAGCACCACGAAGATCGGTCAAGACGAAGCAGGCTCTACCGCGCTGGTGTCCTGCATCTCTCGCGTGCTAGATCAGGGCGTTACCAATGGCTTGATCGCTCCGGGCGTTTGGCAAGGCGATGAGTTCGGTGAGCTGTCTCAAGGCGACACGCTTTCCACCGGCTATTACGTCTATATCCAGCCGCTTGCGGAACAGCTTCAGGCTGACCGTGAAGCTCGCAAGGCTCCCGCGATTCAGGTCGCAGTCAAGCTGCGCGGCGCTATCCACTTTGTGGACGTGTCGATCATCGTCAACCGCTAAGGAGGTGCGTAAATGGCAACTTATTCTTTTTTGTCGGTCACGTCTTCCTTCACCGGTCCGACCGGCACCATCGATCTGTCCTATGGCGCTTCGATTGCCAAGGAAGGCATCACGATCACTCCGACGGGTTCCCGCAACACGATGACGGTGGGCGCTGACGGCGAAGTGATGCACTCTCTGAAGGCCGACAAGAGCGGCACTTTGACGGTGCGCTTCTTGAAGACCTCGCCTCAGAACAAGAAGCTGATGGCGGCATATAACGCCCAGCAGTTGAGCGCGTCTTCGTGGGGTAACAATGTCATCACGGTTCGACAGCGAGATTCAGACGACACGATCACCTGTCGCAATGTCTCCTTCCAGAACATGCCGACAATTACGTATGCGGAAGAAGGCGGCCTGATGGAGTGGACTTTCGACTGCGGCAAGATCGACGGAATTCTCGGCGAGTATCCGACAGGTGAATGATCATGGCAGACATGACAATTGGTGATCGCAAGTTCCGATTTGGAAAGCTCAACGCTTTCGATCAGCTCCACGTCGCACGGCGCATTGCTCCTCTGGTGCATAGCGCCGTTTTTGCGGCCGGTCCATTGAACGAGGCTTTGGTCGCCTTTGCAAAGGGTGACGAAAAGACTTCGGACGAGGCTATGGTTCGAGCCTTCATGCAGACGGCTCCTTTCTTGCAGGCGCTTTCACAGCTCCCTGACGAGGATGTGAACTTTGTCATCAAGAAGGCCCTATCCGTGACGATGATCGAACGCGGAGGGCACTTCGTATCCTGTATGCAGGGCGGCGAGATCATGTGCGACGACTTGAGCCTGACCGACCTTTTGGCCGTAACAGTGCAGTGCCTGATGCCTGTTCTCCGCCCTATTTTGAGCGCGAGCGGTTTGTCCGCCGTCGTCTCTGCGCTCAAGGAATAGAGGGCTGGCGATCGCTTCCGGATGGAGAGGATTTTCTCTTACGTCCGGTCGCCGCCGGCATGTGCAAGTTCGAGTCTTTGATCGACGGAACGCTGGACTTGGTCCACGTCCTGACGATGAACGAATATTTGGATAACCGGCTCCACAACGAGGGGCTTTTGAGGAAACGGCATCATGGCACTACTTGAAGGCTTCCTTGTGCGACTTGGTTTCGAGGTCGATCAGGACTCGGCTGCCAAGATGAAGGACACGGCTCGCTCGGCAGGCGAGGCCGTGGCGGGCATCGGTAAGAAGGCTGTTGGCATGGGCTTGGCACTTGGTGCCGCTGTGCTGAAAGCCTCTTCCGATCTTTCCAAGATGTACATGACGGCGTCGCGTTCCGGAACGTCGATCTCAAACATTCGAGCGATGGGATATGCCCTGAGCCAAGTCGGCGGTGACTCGGAACAGGCGATGCAGAGCATCGAAACTCTGCGCACAAAGTTCCGTGACCTACCAGGCTTGGCAAGCGGCTTTTCCTCTGCTTTCAACGTGAACGCGATTGATAAGCAGACGGGCAAGATGCGCGACATGGTGGACATCCTTACCGACCTTGGTAAGCAGTGGCGGAACCTTTCTTCGGCTGCTGTCTCGCAGCAGGCATCTTTCCTTGGCATCGACCCCACCACGGCGGAGCTAATACGCTCTGGTGAGTTCGAGCGCTTCTATGCGCAAGGCAAGGAGATGCAAAAGCAGATGGGCGTCGATTTGGACGATTCCGCCAAGCGCGCGGCGCAGTTTATGAGTGACATCAACTCGATCTGGGAGACTTTCAAAGTCGGGTCGATGGACCTCTTGACATCTGCCGTAGGCGATTGGATGCACAACTTCGCTAAGGACTTGCCGAAGCTGTTCGGTGCCTTCAAGGAAGAGCTGAAAAAGTTCTTTGACACGCTTTTCGGTGAAGGTAATTTCTTCGTCAATGCTTACAAAGCCATTAAAGGCGTTTTTGGAGACGATGACGAGAAAAAGGAAGAGCCTCGCAAGCCTGAGCCAAACAAGGTAAATCAGGAAAAAGAGGTTTTGGATTCGTCTGTCAATGCGGGCGATGACCATGCTGGATATACCGATCAGAACAAAGAACCGACTGCTACTGGACTAGAGACTGGTGACGACTACGGTGGTGCTTACGTATCGAAGTCGAAACGCCGAGCCGAGGTTAAAGAAACCACAAACGAGTTCGGAAGCAAGGGCTACCAGACCGTGCGCTTGACAGGGCGCGGCGAGGCAAAGCCTTTCGACTATCCAGGCTTTGCTCAGCAAGCCGCATCTTCTCCGACCTACGTCGAGTCTCCGGCTCAAGTTGTGACAACGTCCGCGAAAGAAAGCTCACCGACAAGCGTGACGAACGACAACAGGCAGACGGTGGACAACTCGCAGACATCGAAGTCTTCGAGCGTGCAGGTCAATCAGTCGATTGTGATCAACGGCTCTGGTTATTCCTCGGCGGATGCGATTCAGCAGGCCGCCTATGACGGTACGCAGTCTGCTATCCGCGACTCTGCTTCAGTGATCCGATAGGAGGACACATGCCTTCACTACCCTACAGCATCGAGGCTCTGGTCTTTGGCCGAGAGCGCTCGATAGCCGGCATCGTGCCTGACGTCGTGATCTCTGAGACGCATTCGGACGAAGTAGTTGTCACGGAATACCCGGTTGACAGCGGGTCTCCGATGGCCGACCACGCCTATAAAAAGCCGGCTGACTTGACTTTGAGTTTTGGATGGTCTGACAGCTCGACGCTTTTGAACTCGGTTCTGTCCGGATCGATCTTCAAAGGCGTCCGGACGACAAAGGACATTTATGAGAAGTTCCTGGAGCTGATGAATGCCCGCCAGCGTATCGATGTATCGACGGGCAAGCGCAAGTACAAGAACATGCTGATCGTGAGCCTTCGCACGACCTCAACGGTTGAAACTGAAAGCGCGCTGATCCTTGAGATCGGACTGCGTGAAGTGCTCACGACTGAAGCGCAGACTGTGTCGCTTCGGCCTGAAAAGACGGCCAACGCATCGCGCTCGACAGCAGTCACAGATGGTGGATCAAGGAGTGTGACGAATGCCACGGTATGAAATCCCACTATCTGACGGCTGTCAGCGCTTCACGGTGGAACTGGGCGAGCACATTTTGACGCTTGTCCTGATTTACCGATACGCCGACCTGGGCGGTTGGTACTTGGACATCTATGACGATGAGAACGAACTGATGATCGGCGGCATTCCGCTTGTCATTGGGCGCGATCTTTTGGAGCAGTACCAGCACATGGGACTTGGACACTTGACCGCATCGCTCGACGGTGGATCGACTTCGGATCCGACCTACGAAGAGATGGGGTCAACGGTGCATCTCTACTGGGAGCCTGAAGATGGCTGAGAACTGGATCCGATACTTTCGGCTCACGGTTGCGCGCGACCGCACCAATACGCAAGCTCTGGACTTCAGTAGCTACCACGTGACTTTTGAGATCTCCCAAGCGACCGTGGCACAACCTTGCACGGCTCGCATCCGGATCTACAACGTCTCGGACGCAACGCTGGCACAGATCAAAGGTCTTGGCCAGCGCGTGATCGTCGAGGGTGGATACCAGTCTCACCACGGCAAGATCTTCGAGGGCAACCTCGTCTGGAAGATGACGGGGCGCGAATCTCAGACCGAGACTTTTGTGGAGCTGACTGCCACGTCGCAGTGGAAGGCTCACAAGTATGCGGTTGTGAACGTCTCGCTTCCAGCGGGGACGGGCACAAAGGAACAGCTGGACGAAGTTGTCAAGGCTTTCAAGGAGAAAGGCGCAACGTCCGCCAAGCTTCCGGAGATGACAGGCTCACAACTTCCCCGCGGGCAGGCCATTTTCGCAATGGCCCGTGACGTGATGGACGAGGTGTCTGAAACCACGGGCATGCAGTGGGGCTACACGGATACAGGCATCGTGGCAGTCCCGAACGACGGGAGGCTGAAAGACCGTGCCATCGTTATCAATTCGCAGACGGGCATGGAGCTTCGGCCCACGGTCACGATCGGCGGCATTCAAGTCAAGTGCCGATTGAATCCGGATTTGGAGATTGGTCGAACGGTTCAACTGGATAACTCCACGATCCAGCGTGGTGAGTACCAGACTGGCTTTGGGAATACGCAGTCTTTCGGGAACTACACGGCGACCAACCAAATGATTTCAAGCAATGGCCTGTACAAAGTCCTGTCGCGCGTACACACGGGCGACAACTACGGGTCTGACTGGACAACCACCATCAAATGCGAGGGCGTGAATGCGTCGGTGACGCCGGGAATGCTCTCGACTGAAAGCTATACATACATAAGCAATGGCTGAGAAAGTAACCACAAAAGAGCGCGTAGGCAATGAGCGCGTGATGGCGAGATCAATCGCGCAGACCGAGCTCTTGAAGACTTACGTCGCAATGCCGGGCATCGTGCAGAGCTTCGATGCTGAGGCTTTAACTGTTGTCGTCCAGCCCGCTATTCAAGGCAAGCAAGAGCTTGAAGATGGGACGGTGCGGGCCGTGAATCTTCCGCTCTTGCAGGACGTTCCGGTGGTCTTTCCGCATGCAGGCGGTTGCTCGATCACGTTCCCGGTGAAGCAAGGCGATGAGTGCCTGGTGGTCTTTGCAGATCGGTGCATCGATGCGTGGTGGCAGCTCGGTGGCGTACAGCCGCAGTTGTGCGGACGCTATCACAGTCTTTCAGACGGCTTTGCAATTCTCGGCGCTTGGTCTCAGGCCACGAAGATCGGTCAGGTATCGACAGAGCGCATCGAGATCCGAAGCGACGACCGAGAGGCTTACATCTCGATCCATCCGGGCACGCACGACATCGAGCTGACAACGTCCGGAAAGGTTGATGCGACGATAGCCGGGACGCTCACGGCCACCGTGTCGGGTGACGTGACTCTGAAAGCACCGTCAGTCCTGATCGACTCTCCGAAAGTGCACATCACAGGTCAGCTTCAGGTCGATCAGCTCATCACTGGATCAGGTGGCTTCACGGTTTCGGGTGGCAATGGCGTGATCGCTACTGGCGACATCGCTTTGACGGGCTCGATGACATCGACGGGCGACATTTCGGCAGGCGGCATCAGTCTGACTACTCACGTCCACTCAGGCGTTACGCCGGGCGGCGGCAACACGGGAGAACCAGTATGAGGGTTCGGAAATTGGACGCTGACGGCGATATGCAGTTCGGACACGGGAGTCTGGACATATACAAAGACTCTGCCGAAGGCGTCGCACAGTGCGTCATGACACGCCTTGCACTCTGGCAAGAGACGTGGTTTCTCGACGTCGACGAAGGCACGCCGTGGCTTCAGGACGCGCTAGGCAAACGGATGCTCGTCGAGAGTGTTGTCAAGGATCGCATCTTGGGAACAGAAGGCGTCGAGTCGATCGAGGACTTTGAGGCAATTCTGGATCCGGACACGAGGCGCATCACCATCACGGCCACCATCAACACAATTTACGGGTCCACTTCTGTGGAGACATTTTTATGAGCGCAGTTTTTGAAGTCACACAGAACGGGATCACAGCGCCAGCCTTTGACGAAGTACTTGAGTACTACCAAGGCAAGGCGCGTGAGATCTTCGGTAGCGACATCGTCATCACGCCTGACTCACAAGATGGTCAAATGGTTGCGATTGTGGCTCAAGCCTTGGCCGACGTGAACGCCCAGGCGGTCGTGATCTACAGCGCTTTCAACCCATCGACTGCTAAGGGGGTGGCGCTGGATACGGCGGTCAAGACCAACGGTCTTACGCGACACACGGCCACGCACTCGACGGCTGACTTGCGTCTTGTAGGTCAGGCTGGCACGACCATCCGTAACGGCGTGGCTATCGATACGAACGGGAACCGATGGCTGCTTCCGGAGACGGTTGTCATCCCAGTTGCAGGTGAAATTACGATAACTGCTACTGCCGAAAGCGCTGGCGACATCGTGGCCACAGCTGGGGCGATCAATCGCATCGGAACGGCCACGCTTGGATGGCAGACCGTCACGAATCCTTCGGACGCTGTAGTCGGTTCGGCGCAAGAGACCGACGATGAGCTTCGCACACGACAGTCGAAGAGCACATCGCTTCCAAGTATGTCGCTTTGGGAAGGCATCATCGCCGCAGTGCTGGATCTGCCTGGTGTGCGCCGACTTTCCGGCATCTGCAATAACAATGACACGCCGACTTCCGAAGGAGTACCTGGGCACACGATAGCGCTCATTGTTGACGGCGGCGAGGTCGCTGAAATCGCAGAAACGACTTATCTCAAGGGCGGTGAAGGAACCGGCACATACGGTTCTGTCTCTTACCCTCTCATGGACAAGTACGGCTTCCCGCACACGGTGCGATTCTCGCGTCCGACATCTGTGGCCATCAAGGCCAAAGTCACGATCAAGCCAAGCGCCACTTACTTGAGTGACGTAGCTACTGAGATCAAGCAACGCATCGCCGACTACATCAACGGTTTGGCCATCGGCGTGAGCGTGAACCTTCCGCGAGTAATTTCGAGCGCCGTTAAGGATTGTGATACGGGCGTAGATACGCGCTTCGACTTGCAGAGCCTAGAGCTTGCGCGAGGCGACGGAGCACTTGAAGCCAAGTCAATCACCATCGCTTGGAACGAGGCGGCGATGTGTGACGTCGATGATGTGTCGATCGAGGTGCAAGATGCCTGACCGCAATGAGTACACAGATCTAATCGCTGGATACTACGTCGACAAACCGAAGTTTCAGCAGTGGATCTTTGAGCTGACTGAGCCTTTGCGACTCGCAAAAGAGCGCTTGGCCAAGCTTCGGCAGGACTTTGACGTGGACTATGCCGTCGGTCCGCAACTCGATGCCATCGGCGTGCGCGTTGGCGTTTCTCGCAACATCCCGATGGTGCTTCGGGACGTTTACTTTGCGCTCGATGACGTGGATGGTGTGGGCCTCGATCTGGGCGTCTGGAAGGGGCAGTATGACCCTGTCGATGGCACGACCACGCTCGACGATGAGACGTATCGCGCGGTCATCAAGTCGAAGATCTTGCAGAACCACTGGGACGGGACGCGCGAGACGCTTCCGGACTTCTTGTCCGGTGTTCTGGCGCTCTTTGGACAGCCTGCGAAAGTGCTCGATCTTGAAGATCTTCAGACGATGCACGTCGTGCTTCATCTCACCAGATCCGAAACGCCTCCGATTGTCTGGGAACTCTTTACGCGCCGCATCATCGACGTAACGGCTGCGGGCGTGACTCTGGACGTGGTTGACAACGTGCCGTGGTTCGCTTTGGATTACGAAACCGCATCTTTAGGCGGCTTTGATCACGGGCACTGGTTTCCTTTTAAGGAGGTTCTGGAGTGACTTGCGTAGCAAAGTACGATTTTTCGATTCCACAGGGGACGGATCTTTCCGTCCCTTTTCGTCTCAAGGACTCAGAAGGGGTTCCGGTACGTCTTGAAGGTTTCTCTGTCCGCATGCAGTTGAGGCGGTTTGTAACCGCCTCAGACGTGATTGATGACCTTTCAACCGACAACGGTCGTGTGACTTTGGATGATAACGGGGGGGGGTTCTCGCTTTCATTTCCGAACGCTGTCACGGAAAAATTTCCAAGCGGTTATCTCGTCTATGACATCGAGCTCGTAAGCCCTGATGACCTCGTGACTCGAATTGTAGAGGGCAAGATCCGAGTGACTGCGGAGGTGACTCGTGGCGAAGTGTGACACAGAAAGAATCGCGGAAATTGTCGTGGAGTCTCCACGGCCCTACGAAATCATCGTCGAAAAGAAAATCACGCTTCCCATTGTGGAAGTGCAGGTGCCAGGTATCCAAGGTCCAGAAGGGCCACAAGGACCACCTGGTGAAAGCAAACCTTTGGAAATTGATCCCCTAGAAATTTACTTGAAAGCACGAGGAGATATGTATGGCAACTCTTGACGGTCAGATCCAAGCCCTAGCGACTCAGCTTGGAACGGATATAAAGCAAATCATTACCAACCAGGGCGACCTTTCCGCCCTGACGACAACTCAGAAGGCCAGCCTGGTACTGGCTATCAACGAGCTCAAGGCGGAGCTTGGAACGATCGATGCTGATTTGATCGACGACAGTGCGCCGAGTTCGACGAAGACCTACTCGTCCAGCAAGATCGTCAGTGAAATTCAGACCAAATGCCAGGAAGTGAAGGACGCGCTACTTGGCGGTGCCGGTGAGGCTTTCGATACCCTGAAAGAGCTTGCCGACTTGATCGAGCAAAACAAGGATCTGATCGAAAGCTTGCAGACGCTTGCCGGATCTCATGTCCGATACGATGCCGCGCAAGAACTTTCGCCTCAGCAAAAAACTCAAGCGCGATCAAACATCGGCGCGGCAGATGACACCGATTATCAGGCCACGAAAACGGCAGTCGGTACGGTGGCCAATCTTCAGACCACCGAAAAGACGAACCTTGTTGGGGCTGTGAACGAGGTGCTTGGCGTGGCCAATACGGCCAAGACCACGGCAGAAGGTGCGCAGACAAAGGCCTCGCAGGTTGAATCCAATCTGAGTACTTTCAAGACCAATGTCGGTGCTACGGACACTGACTTTGTGGCTATTTACGTGGCCGCTCGAGACGGCACTTCTGAAGGCTAAGGAGGTGCGGAATGGCGACGAATTTAAGTGGTTCCGTCGCCGAATTGGCCAGGCAAATCGCGCTTGATCAGATCACTCAGGACATCGAAAACGAACAGAAATTCGTCAAAAAGAGCGATCAAGGATCAAGCGTAGATCGACTTTTGACTCTTGAGTCGAAGGTGACTGAACTGATCCAAAAGGTATGGGCAGAAGCGCCGATTGCGCCTCTAACGCTCGATACGACTACGACAGATACGGAACAGACAGCTTTTGAAGTGCGGCTTACTGCCCTTGAAGAAAAGGTGGAAGAGCTTCGGTCAAAGACTTGGAAGCAGGAAGCACTAGCTTAAAACCCAGGAAACAATCTTGAGAAGGCACCCATTCGGGTGCCTTTTTTTATTTGGAAAAAGATATGCCTACGAATCAACTTTTGCCTTTTGGCATGGGTGAATCTCCCAACCGAATCCCCTTTGACGATTGGAACGCCTTGCCCGCTCGTCTGACAGGTTTCCAGTCTGGCATCGCATCCAGTCAGCAGTTCAACTACATCTTGGCGCAAGGCGGCATCGCGGGATACATCATCGGCCAGCTCATCGTTGAGCAGATCGCACAAGATGCGACGCTTGAGAATGCTGAAACGCTCTTTGCGAACTTCAAGGCGGCAGTGGCGAAATTTATACCGGGCGCTATTGCTGACAAGTCGATCGTGACGGCTAAGCTTGCTGATCTTGCTGTGACGACTGCCAAGCTTGCGAACCTTGGCGTGACATCAGAAAAGATTGCAGACAATGCCGTCATCACTGCAAAAATCCTCGATTTGGCCATCACCACGGGAAAGATCGCGGCCGGTGCGGTGACCAATGAGAAGATCGCGGCGGGCACGATTGCTTTTGACCGGCTTGCCACAGCGACCATTGCTACAACCGAGCAGGCGCAGCAGGGAACGCTTGACAACGTCTTGATGACGCCTTTGAAGGTTGCTCAGGCCATTGCGACACAGATCCCGCCCGCTGTCCCGACGGGGATGATCGCCTTCTTCGACTTGACAGAAGTGCCAGACGGATGGCTGGTCTGTGACGGATCTGCTGTCAGCCGCACGACGTATGCGAACCTCTTTGCAAAGATCGGTACACGTCATGGAGCAGGGGACGGTAGTACAACTTTCAATCTTCCCGATATGGACGCCCGATTCTTAGAAGGCACGACCGACACGGGGCAAGTCGGTACGAACGTCGAACCTGGGTTACCGAACATCATTGGTAGTTCGGAATTGGATACTACTGTCGACGGGAATA
>ERZ791868.417-NODE-417-length-36249-cov-4.427999_pt1 | contig 36249 bp, 22 predicted proteins | sample MGYA00510281_ERZ791868 | MGnify/ENA primary metagenome ERZ791868 (study PRJEB30046, sample SAMN00792046) | human gut metagenome | study: EMG produced TPA metagenomics assembly of the A metagenome-wide association study of gut microbiota in type 2... | reverse complement strand
AAGGCGAAAGCGGAGTGACTTGTCCGAAGCCTGCTTGCAGGCAAGTTTCGCGGAGCCGCCGTTGAGCGATGCAAAATAAAAATCTGTGACGTGCCGGCTTTTCTTGCCTTTTTACCGCATTAGTCACAAGTGTAACGCCGTGAATAATGCAAGGGTAAAACGGACAGCGTAAGAGGCGATTGCACAATGAGCCTCTGTAGATTGGTTCGTTTCTTTTACCGCTAAAAGAAATGAACATTATAAGAGAAAAGTTCTTTCCGAAGCTTTCTTTCAAGAAAGCTTCATATAAGAAAACTAAAAAGTATTTTCACAAGTGTAACCTGTAGTTACAAACAAAAAACAAAACCAAATTATGAAAGGAGCTGAAAATATGACCGTCAGCAAAAATCCTACTTCCCTCAAACTTTCCATGGACGTAGAAAACGGCACCAACGCCCTTGGCGCCATGCAAACCAAAAGCACCTCTGTCGGCAGTGTCCGTCTGGACGCCGAAGCCGCTAAATGCCTTGCTGTCACCGAAGCTATCGGCGAACTTATGGATCACGCCGTCGTTAACGTCTACGTTACCGAAAAAGCCGAACTGGACAAAGCAGAATAATGCTAAATCTCAAACAAAAATCTAATGCAAAGGAGAACACACATGGAAAAAACTTTAGAACTCATCTTCACCAAAAGCGACGGCGCTAAAAAGACCCTCAGCATCGCCGACCCTCGTGAAGACGTTACCTTAGCCGAAGCGCAGGCAGCCGCTGCCAAAATCATCGAAGCAGGCGTGCTGACCAGCGGCGGCCTGGGGCTGAACGAATTCGTCGAAGCCCGCATCAAAGTCGTTACTGTTACCGTGCTGGCATAAGCCATGGATACCAAAGAACTTTTCAGCGCTGCCTCTAACTTCGGTTTCCCGATGGTTCTGAGCTGGTATCTGCTGCTGCGTATGGAACAGCGGCTCGACCGCCTTACCCACTGCCTGAACGAACTTAGCAGAGCCATCATCAGCAAAGAAAAGGAGGGTCAATAAAAATATCAAAATCAAAAAAATATTTTGCATGTTACGCTTCTTACTGCGTATCATAACAAAATAAAATCAATTTAAAACACTCACAATAATAGTATCAAACTTTATTGTGAGTGTTTTATTTTTACTTAACCTCTATTAATCAAATTCTCCATTGCGACCTTAATTTTAATGTTTTTTAGAAAGTCCAGCGTGCGCCGACGTTCCACTGCCACGGTGTTTTTATATCATCACCGAAGGTTTTAACGACATCAGCGTAAACATAGCTGTTGGCAGTAGTTTTAAAGTTGAAACCTAAGCCGGCTTCGTACCAGGTACCGCCGATATCCTGACTGTAGCTGTTGCTGATACCGTTCAGACTCAGATAAGTATCGGCATTACCTGCAAATTCATGCAGCAGAGAAGCCTTAGCATAGATACTGCCCTTACTGCCGACTGCTTTACCAGCTTCGAACCCGATCCGTCCGACACAGCTTTTCAATGTATCCTGGCTGACATGGATTCCATTATTAGTAGTATAGTCTTCGCCGCCGATACGCATCAAGGTCAGCTGGGCCTGCGGCGTTACATACCAGCCGTTATCCAGACCGACCTTCATCCCATATTCGCCGCTCAAGGAAGTTCCCCAAGCATTATAATCGCCATGAGTATGCCCTGCTGCGGCATAATTATCGTATTCGTTAGACAGGCGGCCCTGCTTCAAAACTATATCAGCATAATGACCTTTGTCTCCCAGCCAGGTCCCATACAAGGATAAGGAAGTGCTTTTGTTCTCGCCTTTGCCATTGTCATAAGTAGTTTTACCGTCATTATGGCTTACTGCTGCGCCGTAGTGCCAGCTGCCAAAAGCTTTATCATATCCCAATTGAAAGAAATTATACTGGTTCTTATAAGCGCCGCTGTATTCAAACTCACCGCGGTTCATCCGCGCCCAAATGCCCTGATCGCCTGCGCTGCTGCGCAGTTCGCCCAAACGTTGGCCCAGCGTGCTGTCCTCCTGCCGCCAGGAAACGATCGCCACACTGGCAACATTGCGCATAGAAGTCATTGTAGAACTTTCCTGCGACTGCTTGACTGTTGCATTGTTTATCGTCATCGAGGAACTGCCACCGTCGGCAGTTTTCTCCATTTCCGCGCTGACAGCGCCTTTCAGCAGGCCTTCAGCAACATTGGCAGTAGCTTTCAGCCCTTCATTGCCGCTAACACTGACATGCCCCGCCAAGGTATTCAGCGCATTAACCTGACCTTCCAGGTCATCGGCTGTAATGCCCGTAAAATTAACCGCTAATTTTGCGTTTGTAGGCCCTTCACTGCCATCCATACCTATTTTCAGTTTGCCTGCAGCAAGATCGGCAGAAGTTTTCATGTTGACTGTGCCGCCGCTGCCCTGCAGTGAACCGATCTGAACTTCCTGCGCGGCGCCGCCATTGACATTGATGATACCATCATTAAAATCAAGCGTGTTCACAAAGCTGCTGGCATCGGTATTCCAAGTCGCTCCATTAGACACACCCAAAGTCATCCCGCCGACATCTTTTTTTCCATCCGGCGGATAAGGATTACCGTTGACAAAGATATTGCCGTTAAAAACTGATTCTTTATTATTCAAATTTATATCGACAACAGCATCGACAGAGGTTCCGGAAGTCGGTTCATCATAATTGAAATTGATATCGCCGTTGATTTTTACTGTGCCTGTACCGTCTTTATTGATTTCGGTAGTCGCGCTGCCGCGAGTACTTAAAAACGTACCTGCATCTACCGTCAAATTGCCGTTGATAGACACTTTGCCCCCGCTGTAATTAACGATGCCGATATTATTACATTCGCCATTGACTTTATTATTGTTGTCAGAGGTAACTTTGATATAAGTATTGGCCGCATCTATCGTGACAGCAGAATTGTCCTCACCGGAGACAGTGGTGTTATTCTGCACCCAGATGCCAGCGGCATAGCCATCGGCTGAGTGCGCTTCGATATTTATGTTTTCGCCCTTCACATTGATAAAACAAGGCTCCACCTGGCTGTTGTTGATAGAACGAATCGCGCTTAAGCCAGTCGCATCTCCTTGGGCAGCAACTTTGATATTGATATCCTTAGTGTCCTCATCGCCAAGATTTATTGTCCCGCCATGTATCAGATGTCCTTTACTATCATTAAAGACACCTGCACTGACAGCATAAGCTGCACCGTTATTATTAGTTACCGCAACATTGATATTATCAGAAAAAGCATCAACTACGGCTTTATCACAGGAAAACACACCATAAACCGTTTTACTGTCATTTTTTTCTAAGACTACACTGCTCAAATTAGCAGTATAGCTGCGTTCGCCGTGATACAAATACTGTTCATCTACTACATTAGGTTTAACCAGCAGATCTTCATAACTGCCTATCTGATCGGCAGCCAGTCCGGTATTGCAGCTGAAGCCTGCGGCTAAAGACGCCGTCAGCCCCAGTGTTATTTGTACTGCTAAACGTTTTCTTGTTTTGTTCAACATAATCCTGCACCTTCCTCAATAAAATTATCAGTTTTCTAAAGGGCGAAGGTTGCGCCCAAACAACAGACTTTTATTTAACCCCCAGCCTGTAAAGCTTATGTTTTGATACATTACACTGACGAAAACTTTGATGGGCAAGATCCAGAACAATTGCTTTTCTTAATATTTTTTAATTATTCCGCATCTTATACATCATATTACCACATTTGTACCCCCCCGCAAGACATTCGAGAACTTTTTTGCGCCGCAGCCTGGCTGCATTATTGCCCTTACGTTTTGCCAGCCGCCGAAGCCGGTGCTGGCAGACGGTCAGACCCTTTCAATCCAGGCCTAGCCGAGCGTAAAAAAAGAGCAAACCCCGGGGGTCTGCTCTTGCAGTCAGGCTACTCAATAAACATTATATTTGATTTCTTTTTTCAGCGCTGCCTGTAAATAAGTCAAAGACCGAACAGATCCATGATCTGGTTCGGCCTTTGTTTTTTATTTCTTAATATATTTGCTCAGGTCGGAAGCTTACTCTTCTTCCAGCTTAATACCTTCCTCTTCTATTACCACCTCTGTCTGGACAAACATATTTTTACGCCGCTTGTCCATCACCCGATGTTCCTCCTGATACGCCTTTTCTGCATGCAGCTTTGCCAGCGCAGCACTGTATTTACCATCACTGCCGGCATCATATGACGGTTCCGGCGGCTCTGCCTTTTCTTTAATGATCAGTTTACCCGATGCTGTAATGTCATAACCGTCCTGCAGCGAATACAGCAGGTCACTAAGAGCATATTCACCGACCTCTGTTTTTCCTTCAGCCAGCAATTTATCTGTATCTATGATAATGCCCTGCTCTGCCAGCTTGTCGGCAACAGCCTGTACCAGCCCTTCATAGGCGCTGCCACTATATTCCACCTCGATATCGCCGACGTCTATGTTAAGCGATTGGAGCAGCCCGCGCAGCAGCGGCGTCGTTTTATCGCCATAGGTCAGCCACAAGGCTTTATCACCCTCCTGCATACCGTCAAGAAAAGCCTGATTGAAGTCTTTGACGCTGCTGTATTCCGTATTGTCGTCTAATTTTTTATAACCGGTATCCGTTTTATAATAAGCATTAACCACAGTAGAAACTGCATCAGCATCAGAAGCACCCATAACATAGCCTACAGCGCTATCGCCGCTGACTGCCCCTAAATTATAAACATTTTTTACTGCAGCATATTCGCCTAATCCTAAGATCCCGCCAATGTTTTCTCGACCGCTGACAACGCCTGTATTATAAGCGTTTTTAACGCTGCTTTGGGCAACCTGGTTATCATTTCCGTCATATCCGGCTATCCCGCCAACCTGATTTGCACCTTGTACAGTGCCTGTATTATACGCAATATTGATCGACGCATTGCCATTGGCACCGCAGATACCGCCAACATAGTCACCGGTGCCTGTTATACTGCCGCTGTTAGAAACATTGGTAACTGTGCTTTTATCATTAAACCCGACGATTCCCCCAATAAAACTGGCGCCCTGCGCGTTACCGCTGCTGACATTGCCTTCATTACTGGCTTTAGATATTTTACCGCTGTTTTTGTTCTGCCCGACAATGCCGCCTACTACCTGCTGCGAGCCAGTTATCTTCCCTTTATTAGAAACATCTTCTACTGTCCCGCCGTTATTAGTGCCAACTATTCCGGCTACATAGGCGCTGCCTGCGATATTTCCAGTATTAGTGGCGCGTGATATATACCCGGTATTTACCCTGTTGCGCCCTGCTATTCCGCCAGCAGAACTTACCCGGCTGTTAACATCGCCGCTATTGTTACTGTCAACAATCCTGCTGGAATTTTCGCCTACGATGCCGCCCACGGCTAAACCGCCTTTGATAACCCCAGTGTTGCCGGTTTTTTCTATCGTCCCGCCGTCTTTATTATAGCCGCTGATACCGCCTACAGAATTACCGCCCATACCGGAGCCCGTATCAGCAGTCACATCGCCATAATTATAAGCATTTTTGATAGTGCCGGCATTTGAGCCGTTGATTCCTCCAAAGTTTTGTCCTTCAGCAACATTACTTGTGACGGCGCCTCTGTTGCTGACATTCTCGATCGTACTTCCAGCCCCATTAGAGCCGGCAATCCCCCCTATCTGGCCGCCGCCGGTAATCTTACCCGTATTCTCTGCGCTGTCAATAGTTCCCGTTTTAGAAACCGATTCTCCGTTATAAGCAGCTATGCCGCCGACACTGGCCCCGGGCGCGCCGCTGCTCTGTCCCGTTCCTGTCACATCACCGCTATTAGATACAAATGCCAGTCTGCCATAATTCATATTGGTGATACCACCGACCGATGACTCGCCGCTAACGTTAGCCTTATTAACAACATTTCTGATCATGCCGAAATTCCTGGCGGCGATCCCGCCAACATTGTTCTTGCCCAAAATATTGCCTGTCAGGTTCAGATTCATTACTGCGGCGGTTTCGGTAAGGCCGCCAAACAGACCCACATATACTTCGTCACTTCTGTTTATTGACAGATCCTTTACTGTGTAACCTGCTCCATCCAGCACCCCTGTAAAGCCGCCCTGAAAGCCTTTCGGTGTGCCCATCGTCATCTGCGTCAGCTGGCCGATGCTCTCGAACCCTTTGCCGCTGTTCCAGGTGCTGGTGGCAGACGCATCTATATCGTTGGCCAGCATATAATTACCATGCACATATTTATAAACAAAGTTTTTATCATTACGTTTTTCTTCTGCATTATTATTTATCGCCTGCAGCTCATACACATCATGGACCAGCATAGCGTCGTTGATGCTCTTGCCGCCGCCTGTAAGGTCAGTTACTGTTGCGCCGCTCAGTACGTCGCTTGCCTTACTGCCGCTGCCGTCCTTGTAATCGCTTACTGCATGTGTATTGCCCTGGCCGTCGCCAACATCTATCGTCGTTTTAGCCGTTACCTCATAACCGACGTTGATGTTCTCATTCGCTCTCAGGGTTATGTTCTTTTTATCAGCCACCTCAAGACTGTCCGCACCGATAATAGAAAGATTGCTGCCCTCCAGAACCAGCCTGCCTGCCGTCAGCCTGCCCAGATTGATGATATCGCCCCTGACGTCAGCGGCTTCTGTCGCATTCAAGCCTGCCAGGCTGCCGTTAAAGCCTTTCAGGGCATTAGCGTCCAGTTTCCGTGTCGATGCCGTCAGCTGCCCTACGTTGACCTGCGCTGTTTTACCGAACAGGATCCCATTCGGGTTTATCAGAAATACATTGACACCGCTGCCGTTCAGTTTGCCGAAGATCTCGCTTTTGCCGCTGCCGCTGACATAATTCAATACAGCCTGCATATTTTTGAAATTCACTGTTTCGTTTTGCGCGATATTAAAGCTGTCCCAGTTGATAGCTACATTACCGCTGCCGGTAATATCCATCGTACCGCCGCCCGAGGTTATACTGCCGCTGCCGTTTACCACAGCACCGCCGCTGGGCAGCGTATAACCACAGCTGGGCAGAAGCAGCAGTCCCCCGCTGATGAGAGCCGCCAGTATCCGTTTCTGTAATAGCCTGCCTGCTTTATTCATTCTTTTTGCCTCCCTTAGCTGCACTCAAAATACTTTATAGGCTAAAAACCATAGCCTGCCGTTTTTATCATGGTCTTCACTTTGAAATGTTTCGCCGTTTATTTTGCGGGCATAGTCCAGCCGCAGGTAATAATCGTTGGGGCGGGCGTACTCCACCCCTAAGCCCCAGCCCGATAAATTACGGTGCTGACCATAGCTCTTGCTCAGGGTTACTTCACCCCAGTCGGCAAAGGCCGCCAGCGTAAGGTATGGCAGAGGCGTCTGGCAGCGCAGCTCGGCCGTAGCCTGGCAGCCGCTGTCACCGCTGGCTTCCCCCTGAGGATAAGCGCGTACGCCGTCAGCGCCGCCTAAGCTGAATTGTTCGCTGCCGTCCAGATCTTTACTGGCCAGCTGGCTGTGGAAATTGAGATGCAGGTTGACGGCGTTGCCTAACCTGCGGATATGGTTGACATCAGCGTTCAGCTTGGAAAAAGTTCCTTCTGTTATTATATCGGCGTCTGAGCTGCAGCTGAGGTTACCCAAATAATATAAAACGCTGTAGCCTGTATATCGTCCTGCGCTTTTATGGCTGCCTAAAAGGCCTCCGTGCAGCGCATTGCTGTGTTTCTTCCTGCTGCCCAGGTCGCCGAAGCTTCTCATTTCATCTTTCAGCTGCCGGTTATCGTAGCCATATACTGCGCCCAGATAGTCGCTGCTGGTATTGACCAGCGGCGTCGAAGCATAGATGCTGAAGGTCCTGGCTGTGCCTACTGCGTTCAGTACAGAAAAATAGTCGCCCAAAGTATAGTCCATCTGGCTGTAGCTGATGCCCAGCCTTGTCCCGCGGCTGCCCAGAGGCAGTTCGTAGCCCAGGTTGTAGTTATGGGTCTGTTCGCTGGTCAGCATCCCGCCGACAAATAATTTGTCGCCGCTGCGGCCCGGTTCGTTCAGCGTGGTCTGAAAGCCATAACGGTAACGGCCGCTGTATTTGCCGCCGTAATTATCGGTATACAACACGCTTTCAACAGCCTGTTTGTCGCTGACCGTTATCGTCAGGTCGCTGCTGCCCAAGTCGCTGCCGGCGCTCAGAATGCCTGCGGCGCTGATGCCGGGCAGATCGTTGAAATTGTTGAGTACAGTTTCTATTTCACTGGTCCTGACATAGTCTTTGCCCTGCAGCGCAGCAGCGAAAGCAGCGGCCGTCTTTTGGCTGAGCCGGGAATGGTTTTCTACCGTTACTTTACCCAATGTACCCAAAAATATTCTTATCTCTACTGTATCGTTTGCTATGTTCTGCTGCGGTATTACCGCTGTGGCTACTGTATAGCCGCGGCTGCGGCAGTAACCGGTGACTTCGGCGGCGGCCTGTTCCAGTTCTTTTACAGTTATTTCACGCCCCAGAAAGCTCTGCGTCACCTTTTCCAGTTCTGCTGCAGCGATCTGTTCCTGGCCGGTAAAAACAAATTTCTGCACCAGCAGCTTCTGTTGCCTTGCTGCCGACGGCTGCGCCTGCGCCGCTGCCTGTTTCAGCTCGCTTTGCTGACGGGCGCTGCCTCTGTTTTGTTCCAGCTCCCTGACCTCCGGATTGCTTCCCGGTAAGACCGGCGCCGACCAGGCCGTTGCCGTTATCCCCCAAATTGCGGCTGCTGCCGCTGCCACTTCCATCTTTTTTAACACTGTTTCGCTCCCCTTTACCCACAAACTTAAACAGCTGCGCTCTCTTTTTTGCTCTGCACTTTTTCCAAAAGTCCGCATATTTCTTCCAGAGAATAGCTGCTGCCATTACTATTGCCAGCAGCAAAAGAAACCTGCAGAAAATCGTCCAGACTGCACTGGAAAACATTAGCGGCTTTCAGCAGCAGCCGTAAATTAGCTGAGGCTCTGTTATGCTCGATATTGCTCATGTGCGTTTGGCTGATGCCCAATGCCTTCGCCATTTCACTCTGCCCGATCCCGCGGATCGCCCGCATCAGCCTGATGTTAGCGCCGATTTTCTGCAGATCGCCTTCGTTATACATACTGCTCCAGCTCCCGTTTTTTAATATGCCGAGTTGGTTCTTTTATTTTCAAACAAATATTTCTATTATTTTTCTTGATTTCTATTTATAATAGTTATATTTATTTTATTATAGCACTGTTGTACCCCCCCACAAGACATACAAGAACTTTTTTTCGCCGCAGCCTGGCTGCATTATTGCCCTTACGTTTTGCCAGCCGCCGAAGCCAGTGCTGGCAGCCAGTTTTTTGCCTTACCACAGGAAATAAAAAAAGAGACAGGTTCTTTATAATATAAAGTCTGTCTCTTTTTAGTATAAACGATAAAATACATCCACCTGATCCAAAAGCAAGGTTCTTTCTTAACATTCAAAGTTAAAGAAAAGTACCTTGTTTTATTACAGTACCGTTATTTACTTACGCTATCTGTCTTTAAATCTTGATATTACTTATGCTGCCAGAAAGATTTACTCGATACTATCCAGCCTGTCTAAAGAAATCGTTCCATCATTATTTACTGTTCCATAAACAGTGCTGCGCTGGCCCAGCGGAACATATGCACCATTCATCACAACATTTATATGTCCGCCAATTTTTGGCCCGCCCCAGAATTTCATTACTTCATCTTTCGTCACCGTAGCCACCGCACTGCCTACAAATGCTATCTTTGTACCAGTTTCTTCTTTTTCTATATCCGTTATACTGACTTGCTTATAAGCTGATAAATCCTCTACGTTAGCCATATTATAAGTATAATAATGTTTATCATGACTTTTACTTAATTCATGACTATACGCAATATCTCTGTCATCTACTACCTCTAATACATTTTCCTCCTCTGATACGGCTTTTGCAGCAGCTTTTTCAATCTGTACAACAGGATCTTGATATTCTACACGCTCCATTTCTATAAGCTCACCTTTTTCATCCTGTTTTATTTCCCCAATAAGCATAAACGGGTGTCTGTTCAGCATCCTCCCGCCATGCTTACCAAGGTCTGCTCTCAAAACGTTTCCTTCTGTATCCGTTACTTTATAGATATTTCCACTTTCGTGTCCAGTAATAGCTACCTGTACTGTTATTTCCTGTGCGCTTTTTTCTTTAGCTTCAGCTTCTTTAGCAGAAACATTGCAGCTTATCAGCAAAATGCAAAGCATTATTGCAGCAGCTATTTGTTTATTAGTTTTTTTCATAGTTCAACGTCTCCCTTCCTATTAGCCACGGCCTTCAATTATTCTTACTCTTTGAATCGACGGTGTGCCATCTTCATGATGAGTCAGAGTATCTACTTTTACCCTGGCTAACTCAGGAGCGAATTCTTTAAGCATTCTCTCATCTACTTGTATGCCTTTTGTCATCAGACGATAGATCACTGCTGCCATTTCGTAACGTGTCATTTCACGGCTGCCGTCAAATCTTCCATTTGGATAGCCTTCTAAAATACCATTACCAGCAACTACAGCAACATAGTCATAAGCCCAATGATTTTCAGGAGTATCAGGGAATATTTTGGATTTATAAGGGTCAAAGCCCTGCCCTGTAAGGCTATACATCATTGCTTTAAGTTCGGCTATTTCTGTACGTAATTCAATAATCTCTTTGGCCATGGCTTTTTTAGAACGGGACTGATTGCTGTGCTGACCAAAACGGAAACTTACACCTACGTTTACCATTTCGTCACCGTTACCAACAGTGCCACCTATGCTGAAAAGCGTATCATCGTTAGGCTGATAGAATGCACCGATAGCTGCTGCTGTTGACCCGTGATAATTACCCACACCGGCACTGAAATTCAGTTTATCATCAGGATCAAAGTCTAAAGGATGCAATGCTGCCAATGCTGCTGCACCTGCACCTACTTTGTCAATTTTACCATCAAGCCGGTTTATTTTATTATTAACATTTTGTTCCAGCTTGTTAAGTTGGTTTACATTAACGGCATCTGTACCTTCTGTTCCTTCTGCCACATTGATTATTTTATTACCGCCCATATCGATATTATCTTCGTTAATGCTAACGTCGCCTACATTTACACTGTTATCATTGATAGTGACTTTATCACCAACTTTGATCTCATTTTTATTGATATTAACATCTCCGACAGTAATCCCATTATCTTTATTAATAGTAATATCATCACCAACTTTTATTTCCTCGTTTACCTGTACTTTGTTAACGTTCATACTATTAATATTTAAATCCTGATTCAAGCTGATATCGTAATATTCATTTCCGTAGCTGTCAGTATCGTGTTTTATAAGCAGATTACCGTCTTCGCCGCCTACATAATCACCACCCAATGCAGGTTTATCACCAACAGGATCAGTATTTGTCCCGCCAGAATTACCACTTGCGGGTGTATTAATATCATCCGCCTTCTCTATAACATCATTATCTTGGTTGTTATTTGTTATATCAGTATTGTTAGAGATATCTGTTTTGTCTTCTTTATCATTACCGTTCACAGTATGGTAATGATCGTCACCGGAACTACCACCACCGGAATTATCTATTTTCTTGTTTATATCATTGATCTGGTTTTGCAATCCATCTGCTACAGCAAAAAGCTGACTGCCATTGATAGCATCAGTGCTGGTTGCAGAAATTCTGCCCGCCGCTACATTGGTAATGGTACGATATTGTCCCTCTTTTCCCACACTGACAGTAGCCAAAGGATCAGAACCAGCAAATTCACCGAAAGTAATATCTACCTCTGTCCATTGACCATTTAATTTTTGAAGCTGTTTTAATGTAAATTCACTAGTCCCTACGGCTTCAGCGGTCTCGGAGTTACTGCCGAGAGCTACACTATTTTCATGGGCTGCTTTACTATTATAGCCTAAAGCTGTAGCAAAATTAGCATCAGCTATATTACTCTTGCTCCCTAAAGCTGTACTATAATTACCAGTTACCGTAGTACTAGCACCACCTACAGCTACACTTTGTTCTCCATCTACAACAATTTTATACCCACCCAAAGCTGCACTAAATTTACCACTTGCTTCACTATAAGATCCCAAAGCTGTGCTTTGTTGACCACTAACCGTACTATTACTACCTAAAGCTGTACTCCATTTTGCAGTTACACTACTTTCTGCTCCTACAGCAATTGATTTCAAAGCCTCCGAATTACTTTTTCTACCTATAGCGATCGAATCAGTTTCAAGCGCTTGGCTAGAATATCCAGTAGCTATTGAATTTAATCCTGATGCCTCGCTCCACGGTCCCGCAGCTAGAGCTCCCTGTCCACCTGCTTTACTATAATAGCCAAACGCCATTGACTGAAATCCAGAAGCTTCACTAGATACACCAAAAGCCGATGAATATTCTGCATTAGCTTCACTTTCGGCTCCAATAGCTATTGAGCCAGAGTTACTTGAATTACTGTTTCTACCTATAGCTATTGATTCAAAACCACTCGTATAACTATAAGCTCCTAAAGATGTTGAATAATTTCCTTTTGCTATACTTTCCTCTCCCAAAGCCACAGAAAATCTTCCAATAGATTTTGTTGCAGCACCTAATGCGACACCATGAAAGCCACTGGTATATGCATTACTACCTATAGCGATTCCTTCTGTTACATAAGTTGTTCCATCATCAGGATCCGGTGCGTCAGCTTCTACCTTACTTAAAGTACCTATAGCAATAGCATTACTGCCAGCCGCATTACTCATGTGACCTATAGAAACGGCTGCGGGGCCATTTGTATTGCTATTCGATCCTATTGCTATCCCATGCTGACCAGTAACACTAGCATATGTACCAACACTGATGCCACCAGTTGTATCGGAACCTTCGCTACCTACACTAGCACTGGCTCCTATAGAAATACTATCAACGCCAAAAGTTTGAGCATGGCTGCCAACTGCCAACGAATGTACTCCTACAGTCTTACTATTTTGTCCAACTGCAGTGCCACCGCCACCCATTACGCTAGCATTGGCACCAACGGCTACACCACCAGCAGACGTATCTTCACGCCACTCACCGGTACCATTAGGATCCTGCATAACACGATTAACACTGCTGTTTTCGCCAATAGCTATATCTCCATATTGTCCAGACTCATGTCCCGCATGGACTTCACCTGTTATTATATTGTCATACTTTACTGTAGTCCCTGGTTTTTTATCGCCTGCTGCTTTTGAAGACATCGTTTTATTGATTTTTTCTTCATCAATGATATCTTCTTCGCTGATATATCTTTCACTATCATCGATAATTTCTTCTTCAACAGATATAGATTCTTTTTCTTCAGCATAAGCCCTGGCCAAAATATCACCATCAGACACAACTGCGGTCAAAATACTCACTGCAATTAATGTCTTACACAAGTTTACTGCTTTTACTCTCGATTTTGCTAGTTCTGAGACTACCACATAACAGTTTTTAGCATTACTCCAAATAACATTATAAATCTTATTCATATCAAAACCTCCTAATCAATATAAATTTGTAATCTTGAACACATAAAAAATACCTCTTCCAGTCTATAAATCTGGAAGAGGTATTCTTCTGAAAGGCACATGCTTAGAGAGCACGTCCCCCCCAGATATACTTTCGCGCATTTTCAATGTAATTAAAATACTCGATCTCGCAAAACGTTACATTTATTTTTAATTTATACACTTTTATTATAAATTGATACTTTACTCTCATCAATAAAGTATCAATTAATGTACTTTGTTTTTTGTTAATAATATTAGTTAAAATATTATTTTCTTTTAAATCTTTCGTTAATTTAAAAAACTGCTATCCCCTATGGCTACTGAAACGGAAAATCTGTTATTAGTGATTCGATAACTTATTTCAACAAGGAAAGGCCAGTAAGAAAACTAAACGGAAAAACGCCAGTTCAATATAAAATTGAACTGGCGTTCTAAACTCTTTTTGTGTCTACTAATGTTAAGCAGATTTTTATTTTTCTTCCAGCCCTTTCAGCATTTTTATGACCTGTACCACTTCTTCTATCGTTATGTCAGGTTTATTGGCAGCAGTACTTTTCTCTTCCCCGCGCACCAGATAATCCAGCCCCGTCTGCAAAATATCACAAAGCCGGCATAAGATCTGCAGAGTTATCCCCGCACGGCCATGCTCGATATTACTTAAATGTGTCTGTGAGATGCCCAGTCTTTCCGCACATTCGGTCTGGGCTATGGCGTGCCGCAGCCGCAGCATTTTTATTCTGGTGCCGATAGCTCTATAATCAACGCTGCTGTCCAAAAGCTTCCTGCCCATTGTCTATTCAGCTTGCGCTGCGTCTTCAGACAGGATCTGTTCTACACGGTAAGCGACCGTTTTCTGTCTGGCAGCTTCTGCTTGTGCGGCCCGTGCTTCTTCACGCTGTCTGTCTTCTGCTATTTTGCGGACTTTCGATTCCGAGCTTCTGCCAAAGCGGAAGGTAGCCCCGATATTAGCCGCTTTTTCACTGCCGCTAATCGAAAAACCCACGCTCAGCAGTACATCTTTGTTGGGATTGTGGAAAACACCTGCCGCAATGGCGCTTTCACCGCTGTAAGTGCCTGCCGCCATAGAAAATTGGGTCGGCGCATCGGCGTCATATTCCAGCGGATGCAGACCGGCCATGGCAACTGCCAGCGCACCGACTTTATCAAGACGTCCGTCCAGTTCGTCGATGCGGTTGCTCAAACCGTCGATACGCCCATCTAAACGCTGTACCTCCTGGATACGTTCCGTCCGTTCGGTAGTGATTGCCTGCTTATTGGCTTCGATATTTTCTTTATTGGTCGCGATGTCGCTGGTATTTTTTTCTACAGCCTCTTTGCTGGCAATCCCCTCGGCAACAGCCAATTCCTCTCCGGCTTCATTTTTCAGGTGCAGTTCACCTGTTTCAGCAACATAGGTCGCCCCTTTGACATCATTTTTCTTATCCGCATTATCTACATAATCTATACCGGCAACTGTAACTTCTGTAGAATTTTTATCATTTGTAGTTATGTTCTTACCATCAAAATTGTGTTCTTTCTGCTCCGCTTTAATAGTTACTGTTCCGTCCTTATTTTCAGTCGCTGATACTGTGGTTTCATTATCTACATAGGTATTTTCGTCTGTAGCCAGATCTTTATTGAATTGCGCTTCCGTACCTGTATAACCGCCAGCTACAGCGCTTTCATAGGCAGATTTACCAGCGTCACCTTTATCGCCTTTATCTCCCTTGTCACCTTTTTCACCAGCGTCACCTTTGTCGCCTTTATCTCCCTTGTCACCTTTTTCACCAGCGTCGCCCTTATCGCCTTTATCTCCCTTGTCACCTTTTTCACCAGCGTCGCCCTTATCGCCTTTATCTCCTTTCAATTCTCCTCTCTCGATTTTTTCATTGATATCATTAACTTCTTCAGCCAATTTTTTATCATTTTCTACTAATTTATCTTTTATTTCCGCAATCTGGCCGACTGTCAACTCACCGGCACTTTCACCGCAATCAGCGTCATCTTTGTGACCGTTCCCCCAATTATATTCCTTATGAAAAATTTCCGGATCTGTTATTTCGATTCCACCTATACTATCGGTTTTATCTGTTTCAATTGTAAAACCATTGCCCCATGCCGCATAGGTTTTTAAACAAAGTTCCCCCCCGTATGTACTCCCGTCATGATCAAGCTCAAAATAATAGCTTTTGACAAAGTTTTGTTAATCCTTTTCATCTTCTTTTACCTCCCTTGATAATCAATTAGCTTATTTTAAAAACATGCTAATTTTTACTGACTTATTCCACATCTGTCCAATAATTCCTTCTTTATTTTTGAATATTTACACACTTTTTAGTGACAAAACGCACTTTTATCGTATTTATATACTATTATAAAGTATTTTTATTCTTCGTTATTAACTTGTCAGCCGACGTTATATTCCTGCATTTTATTTTTCATTTATACTATTTTTATTTCTTTTCTGTTATTTCCAAACCAGTAAAATATTAAAAAATTTTTATTCATTTTTCTATTTACAGACTTTTTCTGCTAAAAAAAGAGCAAACCCCTGAGGTTTGCTCTTGCAGTATCGATATAATTTTTTAAAACTCCCAGCGTACTCCGGCTTCGATACGATAAGGAGTCTCTATTTTACCCTTAAAACTTTTTTCGATATCAAGATACAAATGCGTTCGGTCACTGATTACCGCATTCATACCCAGGCCAACCTCATACCAGGTACCGCCCAGGTCATTTTCTACATACAGCGTTTCGCCGCGGCTATCCTGCAAATGAAATCTGTCGCTGCCCATGAATTCATGCAAGACCGAGGCTTTCAGATAAAACCTCTGAGAGCGGTTTTCCGTATCTGTCATTTCCCTGCTCAGGACTAATCCTAATCTGCCTACCAGGCTATCCGAATCGTCCTGCCGAACTTTGATATCCTGCTCGGTCAGATAATCGTCGCCCCACATATGCCCATAGGTCAGCTGAGCCTGCGGTTCAAGAAACCAGCCTTCAGTGTTCAGCATTTTCTTACGCCCATATTCGGCGCTGATACTGGCCGCCCAATTTTTATTGAGCCCATGATCGCTGTATTTGCCATAAGTTTCATAATCATTGCGCAAACGGCTTCCTTTAAGAACGATATCCCAATAATGGTCTTTCTTGCCCAGCCAGGTAGCATAAGCCGCCAGGCTTGTATTGATGATATTACCTTTCCCGCCCTGAAAATCCGCATCTGTTTCGCCTCTGCTGAGCGCGATACCTTTGCGCCAGATACCGTTTTCCACTTCCTGGCGTCTATCATAACCAAACTGAAACATGGTGGTTTTGCCCTCAAACCCGGCGCCTTCCTGCTTGGAGCGCGCTATCCGCAGCCAATCGCCGCCGTCATCCTCAGAATACCTCAATTCACCCATTCTTTTCAGCAGCGTGTCATTTTCGTTCCACCAACGCCAGCCCGAAAAAGCTGCTGCCGCCGCAATAACCGGCACTTTACCATTGTCCGTCTCACTGCCTTTAACAATATTGGTCAGATACCATTTATTGATTTTGTCATCAGGGTTATTTTCCATTTCTATAAGCGGCTTATAGTTATAAAGTCCGCCGCTTTCTATTTCTGTTGTTTCAAAATCCATGTTTTGGCTGTGATCAGTTACCAGCAGGGCTTTGTATTCGTCTTTAGCGTCATCAAAGCTCCAGCCCTTCTCCAGGCTGGCATCATTGATTTGCAGCAGCGCCTTGCCGCCTGAGCCAGTTTCATTGTTAGTAATGATGATCTGATCGCTGTGCTGATCCCAGGTTACAGAATCATTTTTTCTGGTATTCTGCAGGTCAGTATCCAGATAAAACCTGCCGCCAGTACCTTTCATAGTGTCGATACTCACCTTTTGATAAGCGTTGGCACCGCCTTCACTTACCAGATCGACAGTGCCGCCGGCGCCTAAATCCAGGCTGGTGATATTACTGTCACCGATATTCTTCCACACGCCTGCCAGCAGCTTTAAATCTATCTGCCCCTTATCAGCTCTATTTTCTCCTTTATCCATATTAGCCGTCACAAAAGAATTATTTGTAGTCAGAGCAAGATCGACAGTGCCGCCAGAGCTTGCTGCCACATCGCCGATTATCTGCACTAAATTATTTCCCTGTGACGAATTGACCTTTACAGCACCCTCTTGCTCTGCCACTAAAGACAGCTTGACCTGTTCACTGTCTTTTAAGAGCAGGCCGCCCTGAAGCTCGATCGCGCTGTTCTTTATCGTGGCCGCCAATCCATACTCATAATTGCCGGTGATCTCTGTATCTCCAGTGATCCTGATTGTGTTATCATTATTACCAGTTGTACCATAAGCTTTGATAGCTGTCGTTGTGGCAAAAGTAGCTTCATTTCTGATATCTTGAAAAGCAATCTTACAGTTGCCCTCCACGTTGATCAAATTTGTGCCAGTGGTCCCTCCAAACGCATAAATACCAAAAGACCCTTCTTTATGTGTACCCTGAAGCGTAATTATTGTATCCTTAAGCTTGATAGTGCTGTCATGAGCGCTGATTATACCCACAGCTTGCTGGTTACCTCCGCCATCGCCATCACACTGTACAGTTATTTCAGCCGTACCGTCAATATTTATTTGCCCGCTGGTGCCATCATTTAAAAAACCCGCATATAAACCATAAGTTGCATTATTTTTAGACTGCACAAAGATCTGGGTATCATGTAAATTTATACTAGCCCCCTCACCTGCATGCACTGCATACAGCCCATCACCGGTATTAACCGCACTAATAACAGTCTTCCCTGCAACATCCAAGCTGCTTTCTGTACCATCCGCTGTTAAACCGTAGCTGATACCACTACTTCTGGAATCGTATTTATCAATTATAAGATCATTTTTAACTGTTAAGGAAGCATTAGGATTAATATATAAAGAAGTATTTTCATCACGATCAGATATGCTGACATTATCATACTCTCTGTTTTGCCCGTTGGATATAGTAAGATTCCCGCCTATGTAATTTTCAGCATATGCCAGCGGCAGATTGACTGCGCAGCAGCCCAATAACAGCAGCGCTGTTTTGCTCCAGACGCTGCGGCTTTGTTTTTTTCTGGATTTGTTTTTTGACATAAAAAAACCTCCCCCAATTCTTTCTTTGGGAGGAGGTTTTGAGGCAGACTCAAGTCCCCCCCACATCTACTTTCTTGCGCAGATGTTACACTTTATGTTTATTTTCTATTTTATCATCACTTGTTTTCCATGTCATTAAAGGAAAACTTCATTTTCTTTTGTTTTTCTTTGTATTCTTTTGTCTTTCTTCGGTCAACTGCAATCTGCAAAAAACTTACCAGAGCAAAAAAGAGCAAACCCCAGGGGTTTGCTCTTGCAGTCAGTCCGCTCAGTGAACATTATATTTGATTTCTTTTTCCAGCACTGCGCCGGTTTCAGGGTTAAATTTCATTTCACCTCTTACCTTGCCGCCGTTCATTAAAACCTCTATTTTATAGGCAGTATTAGCTTTATTATCATAGAACTTAACGTCAGCCGGGACTATGACTATCTAAAGCGAAGGACTGCTCCAAACAGGGCTGCAGAAGTGGCGAAAGCAATATCTAAATGTCAAAATCCGTAATACCTAATTTTACGTATAGGCTTCTTATTCCTGACCTATTAGCCTGGAGCAGTACATCAGACCTGCTGATTTGAATGATGTTTTTATCTGCCCTTATAATTTTGTTTTAGAGTCGGGACAGTTCTTAAAACAATGGCAGCTGCAATAATACTGGCGCCGGCGTCCTGCCGAGGCTAATATCAACTATATTCCGGATAGATCAATTTAGATAAATGATCTACAGCTTCTACAAAATATTGTGTACTTGAACTCATGTATCTATCTTCGGCTATAACTACCCGACTATTCTTTACTGCTTTTATTTCCTTAAAGGCAGGATCTTCCAGAACTTCTTTATAAAGCTCACTCTTAACGCTGGAAGCGGAACAGATTATGACATCAGGATCCAATTTTATTATTTGTTCTTTAGAAAGGTATTCTCCCCTTTGCAGCCCGAACAAACCAGCTCCATTAATTGCCTTAGCTTCTTTACAAATATTATCGAACGAGCCGTTTTTGCGTCCAAATACACCATTTATAGAATATCCCGCGACGACTTTAGGGCTTTCAACTTTTTCAAGCCTTTTTTTGATCTCATTCATGTGTTTATCCATAGCTTCTGTTAGTTGCCGACCTTGTGTTTCCACGCACAACTCCTTGGCAATAAAGCTTATTCTTTGTTTGATTGCCTCGTATCCTTCGGGGACATCAAGTGGCAGAACATGGACTCCGCAGTCGGCCAAGGTATCTGCCTGAGCTTTTGTGAAAACTATCGGAATAAGCACAATATCTGGTTTGAGAGCAATAATTGCTTCGGTACTGGGCTTTTCGGCAATAGTGTTTTTGACTTTATTTGCTTTAGCGGCGATAAGTTTATTAGGTGAGCTTCTGCTGTAATCAGTTACAGCGATGATGTTTTCCGGCTCAAGCAAGGCAAGGGCAATCTCTTCAAGAGCTGGCGAAATAGCCAGCTCTCTGCTGTATTTTTCTTGTTTTGTAGTTACGCTTATTTCAGCAGTTTTAAAAATATCAGCAATGGATATTACCATAACTAAAATAACTGCTGCCACTGGCAATAATATTTTTTTCATGCCTTAATTATAAACCTGGATAGCTATAATGTATAGCTATCCAGGTTTGTCCTTTTCTAGAAAGTGTGGTTATAGGTGATAGACCAGTTGAATGGCATGTCCCAATATTCCCAAGCTCCATTTGTAATAACATTATGGCGGTCGAGAATGTTGTTTAAGTTTAATGTAAAGTAATTGTTTTTATCAACATTATAATTTACAACTGCATTTAAATTGATCAAATCGGGGTTTATGCCACCGTCTCTATTTTCCAGACGTTTTGTCAGCCAGTTAAGTGCTAAACTTGCATCCCACTTATCAATAGAATATTTAAGTGCCGTATTCACTTGCAATTTAGGATATGTTTGCGTCCATTCAGAGCCAGCTGTTTCTTGATTTTTAGGGTTAGACCAGGTAAATCCAACTGTTGATTTAAATTTATCGCTTAATATAGCTGCGTATTCCGCTTCAAAACCAACATTTTTAAATTTTCCTTTGTTAACTCTAATATCTATTCCATTATCTTTTTCCCAGCCGAACATATTTTTAAAGTCCATATAATATAAAGCAAACTTCCAGGAATTAGCCTGATTTATTATTTTGTAACCCGTTTCGTAATTCCAACCTTCCTGTGGTTTGAGGTTTTTACCGCTGACAGGAGCGTACTGCCCGCTAACCTTTTTCATGGAATCTGACAAAGCAGGCATCTGGAAAGCCTTACCGACATTTATATACCATGAACTGTTATCGCTTACTTTGTAAAGCGTTTGTATTTGCGGCAAGAAAACTTTTTGGTCTTTAACCATATCTTCTATTACCTGTTCACGCACACCCAAAATGGTTGTGAATTTTGGATTTACCTGATAAGAGTATTGGGCATATAGAGCATAGTTTTCTCGATCTGCGACTAATTCTGTATTCTGCCCTTCTGATGTGCCTTTGTATTTATCTTTACTGACCAGCGCACCCAATAACAATGTATCTTTATCATTTCTAAGCTTCCATATTTTTTGAGTGTCCAAACCAATGTTATAGGCTTTATAATTGCTGGCATTTGGGCTGTATTTATTATTCAGCCTGTTTTTCGTTTCCCCATATAGATCTCTCTATCATTATAGAAAAACACTGATTTTATGCCATGATCTTCATCATTATAAGAGAGATTAAAGCTATTTTTATCATCTTTATAGTGATAATCTTTGGTTGCTGCTTTGTTAGCATTTTCACTAGCAAGGTTATATGTTACTTGTCCATATGTAGAATCTGCTTCTGAGCGCATAAAGCTTGCATTTAGATCATCGGACAGGTTTAAGCTGACTGCATAGTTGGCTTTATTACCTTTGCTTCTATCATTATAATAGCCACGGTCTTCTCTATTAGGTGAGGTTCTATCCTGCGCTCCAAAAAACTGTTTGCTGTAAGAAAATGATGCTTTTTCACTTGTATATGAACCAGAATATTTTCTATAACCAATATTACCGGCACTGACACTGGCACTTGTTTTTTGTGGACCGCCTTTTTTGGTAATGATGTTCACAACACCACCAAAAGCTTCCGCGCCATAAAGTACTGAACTGGCTCCTTTTAAAACTTCAATCCGTTCCACATTATCAGCCATGATACCATCAAGACTATTCTTGCTATTCAAATTGATAGGAGCGCCGTTTACTAGAATCAATGCACCCCGTTCAAAACCACGAATATTTACACGACTATCCATAGCACCGTAATCTAATCCACCAGGCCCATAAGAAAAATTTGTAACACCTGTAACAAAAGATAAAGCGTCAAAAACAGTCTTTGCGCCGCTGTCTTTAATGTCCTGTTCTGTCAAAACATCAATAGCTGCCGGCGTATCCAAATCTCTGGTTTCCATTCTTTGTGCCGTTACAACCATTGGATCAAGTGTAAAAGCTTGACTAGGTTCTTCTGCATGTACTATACCATAGTACCCCCAGATGACATTGCTTGTTAGAAGTGCTGTAATCAGCGCACCCTTCCTCGAACTCTTTTTCAACATACTCAACATCCTTTCGATTTTTTTATTTATTGAAATAAAGGTATTTCCCGTACCCATTCTATATGGTCGTACAGTAGTTTACTTTTATTTGCAATCAATTAAAAATAGTACCTTTTGCCTAAGTCAAAAGGTACTACATAGCCATAACGGCCAATATATATTACCTGTCTGTCTCACGCAGCAGTAAAACAAGCATCAGGCAGTTCTTCTGACTTTAGGTCATCGCGCCTCCAAGCCTTCCCAGATAGTTCCAGTGACATGATTTTGGATTTGCTCACTATTACAGCGACGGGATCGTGCAGGCATTCCACCTGACTTCTCTATTAAGACTCTCGTCACCTGATGCATCTATATTTTGTTTATGTCTGTCATTTGCTGATTTACTTTTTGTCAGCTATATGCTTTAGGCTATCATTGATAACAGGCTTCATAAATATCTTTGATGCATTCCACCATATATTGAGATGATGATAGCATATGTTTGTCGGATATCACATACAAACGTTCCGTTTTGATGGCTTTAACAGTTTGCAGAGCCGGGTCGTTAATGATCTCTTTTTTATATTCTTCTAAATTTATTTTGCCGCTGTAATCCCAAGTCGGTAAAAAAATTACATCAGGATTCATCTGTACTACCTGTTCTTTAGGCATCAGCTGTGTTCCCCAAAAGCGCATTTTACCTGCTGCATTTTTTACTCCCGCAAGCCGGCAAATATCGTCATAATAACTGTTTTTGCCACCATTACCTCCGCTTACCGAAAAACGGTATACAGTCACCCGTTCGCTTTCTGGTATTTGAGAAACCTTTTGCCGAATCTCGTTTATTACACTATCCATATCAGCCCGCATTTTTTTGGCGGCATCTTCGCGCTCCAGTAATCTTCCCAGATCAGTTATCATGTCCTGGGTATCTTGTACTGTTTTGGCTAAGGGGCACACATAGACTGGTATATCAAGGCTTCTTAGACGATGGACCAGATCATAGGGCTGCGATTGGGATGCTATTACCAGATCAGGCTCCAAACCTATAATTGCTTCCTCGGTGATTACCGCACGTTGCGATACGTTTTTTGATTTTTCAACAACATTCGAGATCAACGGGTCATCGGCCCATTTGCTTAAAGCGCGAATGTTGGCATTATCTACCAAATCAAGCAATATCTCGTCGGAGCGCAGGGTTAGTGATACTATTTTATGCGGGGACTTGATGCTTGTTATAGCATTGCCATCAATATCCTTTAAACCCAGATAGTTGAAACTTTTATTTACATAGGGTAATGCTGTGTTTTTTTCGTTATGGCAACCAGCCATAGGTATCGCTGACCAACCTAAAAAGATACAGCACAGCATAATTTTTGCTATTTTCATGTTCTTGATCATTCTCCGCCTAGCTTATGGCTCAGTGACCGGAATATTTTGTTTAAAAATCACTTTTCTCTTCCAGCTCACCTTCGATATTAAGATAGATTTTTTCGAGGGCAGCTTTTGTTTCAGGCAGTGGCGACCACAGCTGACGTTGCTCTGCTTCTAACAGTTTTTCAGTTATTCTTTGCAGGGCCCATGGATTTACTTCCTGCATCCATTGCCGCATATCTTCATCCAAAACCAGTTTTCCGGCAAAGCCTTCGTACATCCAGTCTTCCATTACCGAGCTGGTAACATCCCAGCCATAGGCATGTGCTACCAATGCCGCCAGGTCAGACGCGCCTTTGTAGCCGTGTTTTTTCATTCCTTCCAAATATTTAGGGTTCATGGATTCGCCTCTAAACACCCTGCGAAATTCTTCATCAAGGCTTTTGGTTTCTGTATGGGCTTTGTCGGCGCTATCGCCAATATAGCATTTGGGCATTTTGCCGCGAATACTGCGTACTGCTGCGTTCATCCCACCACAGTAGGCATTGAAATCATCTGAATTGAGTAAATGTACTTCGTGGTTATCCATATTTTTGATAGTGATATCTATATTACTCAAGCGTCTGCGAAACAACTGCGGGACAAAATCACCGTTGTTATTTTTACCATAGGCATGGGCGCCCCATCGTACATAGACATCGGCTAAGTCAGCAATGTTTTCCCAGTTTTTTTCTTCGATAAGGTGCGCTACACCTGCCCCATAGCCACCCGGCGGACAGCCGAAAATACGGTAAGATGCCTGTCTGACGGCTTCTTCTGCCGTCAATCCTTCTCTGGTCAAGGCTTCTGCATCACTTTGGATATGTTTTTTGACAAAATTTTCTTCTGTTGTTTCATCAAGCCCGGCAGCCATTTCGACTGCTTGTTCTAATAATTCTACGGCCGCTGCCATCGAGTCTCTAAATAAACCGCTGATCCGCGCCATGATGTCTATACGCGGGCGCTGCAATTCTGCCAGCGGTATTATTTCTAAATCGATGACTCTTTGGCTGCCTCTTTGCCAGACAGGTTTAACACCGAGCAAATATAAAAATTCGGCAATACATTGCCCGTTGCTGCGCATATTTGAATCAGACCATAAAACGATGCCAATGCTTTCAGGGTATTTATTTTCTTCGCTGATGTAACGGGCGATCACCTGGTCAGCCAGCAATTTTCCAAGTTCCCAGGCCGCAGGTGTAGGCAGGTTATTGGGATCAACGCCAAAAAAGTTGCGGCCTGTCGGTAAAATATCAGCCCGACCGCTGGTAGGTGCTCCACCGGGACCTGGTTCGATGTACTCTCCGTTCAAAGCTCTGAGAGTATTTGTTATCTCCTGTCTGGTCAGTGCCAGATTAGGTGCTATGACATCACAAATATATGCCGCTGTGATTTTCAGCTTTTCCTGCTGAGCTTCACTAAGAGACAGCACTTGGACCGCTTCGATCTCCAAAAGACTGTCGAGCCCTGCTTTGCTAAAAGCTGCAGCTTGCAGATGCTGTATCACCGCTTTACAGTCATTCCATATTTTATCTATCAGTGCGGCACCGCTTTGACCGTTTGCCAAGACTTCGCCGCTGCGTGCTTCCAGTTCATAATAGTCAAAACCACAAGCAGCAGCAATAGTCTGCGGCAACGAGGGTATGGAGCCGTTTTCAACCCGCGTTAAAACTAAAATAAAGTCCAGCAGTTCTTCACCTTCAGGTGCTTTTCCTAAAATATGCAAGCCGGTCCTGATCTGCATATGTTTAAGCTGCTCCACATAGGCATGAATCTTTAAAATGTAGCTGTCGGCATCAAGTTCATAACGTGGTATATCTTCGTCCAAATGCATTTCAGCAATTTTATCGATGATCTGCTCTTCCACTATACCAACACTGGCAGGGTGCTCCACTTTGAACTGGGTATACTCATCCAGCAGCTTTTCCAGCTCGGCCAGCTCTTCATAAGTATCAGCATGACTGCTGGGTGGGTTAAGATGCCCAATCAGGCAGGCCGCCCCTCTCCGTTTGGCCTGAATACCTTCACCTACTATAGTCACATAATAAGGATAAATATCAGGCAGATCGCCTAAAGCCAGGTCAGGATAGCATTTGCAGGACAGACCTGCATTTTTGCCAGGCAGCCATTCCAAAGAACCGTGCGTACCAACGTGGATAACCGCGTCAGCTTGCCAGATATCACGCAGCCAGCCATAGAAGGCCAGATAATGATGTGGCGGCGGGCAGACTGGTGAATGGATTATTTTGCCGGGTTCTTCGCCAAAACCTCGTGGCGGCTGCATACCTACATAAATATTCCCGCTTTCTATGCCGGGTATCAACAGCTTATTGCCATAATAAAAAACATTTCCGGGCGCCGGGCCCCATTCACGTTCCATTTCAACCTGCACTAAAGGGTCCTGACGCTCAAACCAGTCACAATAATCTTTTTTTGCAACCGAACCAACAGCTTTTTTCATCTGAGCTTCAGTCAAAAACCGTCTGTCGTTAGTAACTCCGGCGACGATCATTTCAATCAGCTGTTGACCATCTTGAGGCAGTGAGCCTGTTTGGTAACCGTCTGCCTGCATTTTTTGTAATAAAGCGGCGACGCTGGCAGGCGAGTCCAATCCTTGAGCACTGCCGATGCTATCATTGGTAGGCGGATAATTATGGAAAATGATTGCAATTTTTTTATCACTGTTATTTTTAGCGTGCAAAACAGCCCATTTTTCTACCTTCGCTACAAACTTTTCGATCCGTTCCTGTATCGGCGCATAAAATGCGATTCCTTTAACATCTGCTTCCTTACTGGAAAGCGGCAGACCGTGCAGCACTCCATCAAATTCCGGCTGCACCACATTACACGACAGTTCGACAGGGTCCATACCGGTAAACGAGTCCCACCATTGACCGTATTCTCGCAGCAGGTTGTAGCCTTGCAAAACAGGTACGTTAAGTTTTTTCAGAAAATCTTTTTCGTTTAAACTACTTTGCGTCAGACCTACCTTAAAGGTGTTTATTACTGCGTCAACAATGCAGCGGCCATCCTTATAAAAATATTGTTTTACCGCCTTGGATACTCCGGGCGCGTTTTGGATTTCATTGTCGCTCCACAAGCAGAATACCGGCAGAGCCTGCATCTCCTTTGCTTCAATTACTTTAACCAGTTCTTGCAAATAAGCTGTTTCCTGCCAGATCCAATTTTCACGCGAAAATAAAATACCGATAACTGCTTTTTGAGCAGCTGCCGAAGGGGAAGCTCCTGAAAAATTACAAATACCGTGCCACGGCAACGTTGCCGGCCTTTTATACTGGTACTGGCCGCTGGTAAAGCCCGCCTGCAGCCACAACCATAATTGTTTATAATTTTCAAGCCCACTATATGCAATGTATTGGCGAATAAGCTCCAGATCAGTTTCTTGAAACCCTTTTTGATCATCAACTTCCGGTTCGGTAATCGAAAGCATGGCAAATTTCGTATTGTGACTCTGCAAAAACATTTTACTTTTTGTACTTAAATCGTTAGGGTATATAGCTCCCTGCCAACAAAAAATAACGACAGAGGCAGAAGAAATCAAGCGTTCATAATTTTTATTCCAGCAAGATTCACTGCCAAAAAACACACTTTTACAGCTGCTGGTTGATAAATTGTCATTTTCTAAAATTTTTCTGGCCTGTTCCAACCTTTGGAACTGCCTTTCGACATTAGTAAAAATAACTATTTCTGCCACCTGCTCCACCCTTTCTTAAATACAAAAGCCTTCCCGCTCTGCGAAAAGGCTTAAATACCGCATCAGTAATGCAGCATGCGATTACAGCCTTATCTCTCGCAGGGCCATAGTAACCATAACAAGGCAGTTGCTGACTGCAGCGCTTGAATTTGCTTGCTGTTACAGCGACGGGATCGTACGGTTTTGCACCGTTTTACTTTTAAGTTAGACACCTTGTCAACCATATAATTATATTTGCTTTTTAATATCCTATGCTATAATAAACTATATACTTGGTATTCAGTCAACAAGCAGATTGCAGGAGGAATATCCATGGGAATTAATAAAACTGAATTATTTACGCCTGGTGAATTAGCAGCATTATTTAATATAAGCAAACAAGCTCTCTTATTTTATAACCGGCATAATTTGCTGGTGCCTGAATATATTGCCGAAAATGGTTACCGCTACTATTCACTAAAACAGTATTTTCAATTAGAGATAATTGTTAATTTACGCAAGCTTGATTTTTCTATCAATGATATAAAAAAATACCTGGAAAAAAAGAGTCTGGAAAATTTGCATATTGCCATCACTACGCAGGAAAAAAAGTGCGAGCTTGAAATACGGCGGCTGCAAAATCTAAAAAAGACCTTACAACAAGCTGATAATGTTTTAGATTCTATCAAATCTATTCAACCCAGTCAGATTTCGTTAGGATATCAAGAAGAAAAATATATACTGACAAGCGATGATTTGGACGATGATATGCTAAGCAAGGATAGATTGATGATTATGATGCAGCATAACAGACGTGCTTATTCAAAAAAAGATTTTAAAAAGCGTACAACGGGCTGGATATTAAATAACCAAAAATTCTTAGACGGAAAATATTATTACACCGACAGATGCTTTACCGAAATAAGTAAACCTGTAAAAAACGAATATTTCCAAGTTAAAGCAGCTGGGTTATATCTATCCATCAATTTTCCCGGAACTTACTACAGCAATGCCAAACGTGTTGCCGAGCAAATAAAAAACTTTGCTGCCAAAAATCAACTTCAAATCATCGGTGACTTGTATATTTTGCCTCTAAAAAATTATTGGCTTGCTTCAACCTATCAAGACTATCTAACACAAGTTTCCATCGAAGTGCAAAGGTAAACTTCAACGACTTTCCTCTAATTTCGTCATGTGACAGTAATGGCCTTACATAATCCGGCATCATATGCCCTGCTATTTTTATCCAATTACATTTACATAAATCTCTTATGATTTTCTGTATATCTTTTCTCAGTTCATCGCAGATTACTCTGCTCCTATATTTTGATGTAAATACTATCTGTAAAAAATTCCTTATCTTTCAGAAAAGCAGCCATTTCTTATACTGATGCAAAAGCAGCCCCAGTCTGCAAAGACCGGGGCTGCTTTTTGCTGTTATTCAGCGTTGACTTTTGCTTTTAAATTTTCTATTTCCAGACTCTGCTCTTCTAATTTTGCCAGCAGCAGCTGGATCTTTTTATCCTGTGCTTCCAAAGAGCTGTCTACTTCCTTACGAGTGTAGACGATATCTCTGGGTTCTTTTTTACGGTCTTTGGCGCGGTCCAGCGCAAAGTTGATACCAAAGTTGCCCATTTTACTGCCGCCCTCAGAAATACCCAGGCCCAGCGAGAACATCACTTTTTCGTTAGGGGCATAGAAGCCGCCCACTGCTAAAGCGCTTTTGCCGCCGTAACCGCCGTAAGCCATGGCCAGCTCACCTTTATTTCCGTCCTGGAAACGCGGATGCAGGCCTGCCATCGCTGCCGACAAAGCGCCGACAGTGTCGATCTCGTCGCCCAGCTTGGTGATATCCTGATGGATATTGGTGATGTCCTGCTGCACGCCGTACAGTTGGCTGCCGTTAACGGCTTCCATCGAAGTCGCGCTGACTTCGCCTGCGGCTACATTACCGATAGTCGTACCGCCTGCGCCCTCCAGCGTGATCTTGTTTTTATTGATAGTGCCGCTGCTGTCCACATCATATTTTACAGCAGTATCATGTACGACCTTAAGCTGGTCTTCAGTAGCTGCCTGGCCGCTGGTGATATTACCGGCGTCCCAGGTAGTATTGGTCAGGCCGCCGATAGTCCCGGCGCCGCCGTCGATCGTGATCTTATCGGCACTGATCTTGCCGTTGGTACCGTTCATATTGATATTGCCGGTGCTGACCGTACCGTTATTGCCGTCGATAGTGACTTTATTGGTGCCGCTGCCAATCTCAACAACATCATTCAATTTCAGTTCGTGATGGTCGCCGCCGTCAGCGTTAGTGCTTTTTTCGATCAGGATATTGTTATCGACAGCTTCCATAGAGGTATGCTTGGCCGCCAGCTCCACCGCTTCATTAGCTTTATCGTGGATCGCTTTCAGCTGGTCTTCGGTAGCCGCCTGGCCGGAAACATAGTTGTCCGGGTCCCAGGTAGTATTAGTCAGGCCGTTGATCGTGCCTTCGTCATCTTTATTGATAGTAACGCCGCCCGCTGTGATCGAGCCGTCGCTGCCGTCGATAACGACATTGCCGTTGCCGACGTCGATCTTACCGTCACCGGTACCGTCCACATTGACGCCCGTGCCGATCTGCAGCTCGTCATTCAGCTTCACTTCATAATCAGTGCCGCCGGAAGAATTTACTGTTTCCGTCACTACGACATTACTGTCGCCTGCCGAAACAGAAGCTTCCTTAGACGCCGCCTGCTGTACTGCATACAGCTGACTGCCGTTGACAGCATCAGTAGAATCAGCAGCTACGCGGCCAGCGGCTACGTTTTGGATCTGTCTGGTCGCACCGGCCTTGCCTACGCTGACTACGCCAGTCACATCACTGACGCCCGCCCATTTAGTATAATTGCTGTTACCGGTAACGCTGTTGATCGCAGCCGCAACAGAATTACTGCCCAAAGCGACGCTGCCGTCCAGCGAAACAACTGTATCGTTACCAAGCGCAATGGAATTCTCGGCGCTGATGGTATTGCCGTTGCCGACAGCCGAACTGCCATTAGCCGTAATATTATTGAAAAGGCCGACAGCCGTAGCATAACCGCCGCTGACATTATTATCATAGCCAAGGGCGTTGGAGACATAGCCGCTGATATTATTGCTGTGCCCGAAAGCGCTGGCAAAATCAGACGTCACCTGGTTATTGTTGCCGATCGCGCTGGACGCGTAGCCGGTAGCTTGATTACCCGCGCCGAAAGCGTTGGCATATTCTTCCGAGGCTGTATTATCGTTGCCCAAAGCATTGGCCTTAGTGCCGGATACATTGTTATTGTAGCCGACAGCACTGGCATAGCTGCCTGAGGCCGTATTCATAGCACCGAGAGCGCTGCTTACATAGCCGGACGCCGTATTGCCGTAGCCCAGAGCGTTGGCATAGTTAGCCACAGCCTTATTACTGGCGCCGAAAGCGCTGCCCAGATAACCCTCCGCTGTGTTTTTATAACCTGCCGCACTGGCAAAAGAGCCGGAAGCAGTATTTTGGACTCCCAAAGCATTGGCCTTAGTGCCGGATACATTGTTATTGTAGCCGACAGCACTGGCATAGCTGCCTGAGGCCGTATTCATAGCACCGAGAGCGCTGCTTACATAGCCGGACGCCGTATTGCCGTAGCCCAGAGCGTTGGCATAGTTAGCCACAGCCTTATTACTGGCGCCGAAAGCGCTGCCCAGATAACCCTCCGCTGTGTTTTTATAACCTGCCGCACTGGCAAAAGAGCCGGAAGCAGTATTTTGGACTCCCAAAGCACTGGCGGAAGAACCGGAAGCCGTGTTCAGCGCGCCAAAAGCGTTAGCATATTCGTTGCTTACAGTATTAGAGCGGCCGAAAGCGCTGGCAGAAACCGCGCCGGCAGTTGCCGTATTCTGATAGCCGATCGCCGAAGACGCAAAGGCCTGCGCCTGGTTATTGTAACCGATAGCATTGGTATAATTGGCTGTCGCACTGTTATTATAACCAAAAGTATTGGCATACTCACCCGTTGCCGTATTACGATCACCGACAGCATTACTGCGGTAAGCCGCCGTATTGTTGGAACCCAGGATACTGGCATACTCACCCGTAGTGGTATTAGTATAACCAACAGCGGTCGAAAACTCGCCATTGGTAATGTTCTCATAACCGATAGCGTTGGAATAATGCGCGTTGGCCTGGTTATAAACACCAAAGGCATTAGCATAAGAACCGGCCGCTATGTTAGAAGTACCCATGGCATTCGCCAGATAATTGGAAGCCTGGTTATTATAACCGACGGCCGAAGCGAAGCTGCCTGTAACGATATTTTTTACGCCCAAAGCGCTGCCCGCATAACCGCCGGCTTCATTTTCATGACCAAAAGCGCTGGCATAACGCTCTGTCGCTTTGTTTAAAGCGCCAAAGGCCTGCGCATCGTCACCGGATGCCTCATTTTTAAAACCGTAGGCCTGAGCATTTTCACCGCTGACTGTGTTATTCATACCTACTGCCCCGCCATAAACAGCGGAAACAGTGTTAGCATTACCAAAAGCCATAGAATTATCAGCGCCGCCATTGATAATATTATCTTGGCCTACAGCACTGGAATTATGCCCTACGGTAGAGTTATTATTGCCGACAGCCGTGGTATACATCGCCAGCGCACCGTTATTATTGCCGATCGCGCTGCCACCCGTACCATTAACAGTATTCTTGTGACCGACTGCCGAAGCTCCGTCAGCTAAATAAGCAATACTGTTGCCGAAGCCGAAAGCCACAGATTCTTTGCCTTCAATACTATTCAAAACACCAAAAGCGCTGGAACTGACAGCAGTCGCTGATATTATATTCCCGGTGCCGAAAGCATTAGCGCTGTCGGCCAGGGCCTTGTTGCCGTGCCCGAAAGCATTGCTGTCCAGACCGTTGGCCACATTGTCTGCGCCGACAGCACTGGATCCCACACCGTTAGTCATATTCCCGCTGCCGATAGCATTCGACTCGCTGGCATAAGTATTGTTTTTACTGCCGATGGCATTGGAATCTTCGGCTAGAGCCTGATTATTCGCGCCGATCGCATTGGTGTCATCAGAAACAGCATGGTTATTATAGCCTACAGCACTGGCGTTTTCGCCCTGCGCGTTATTATTTACACCGGCTACTGTAGAATTGGTTCCTGTTCCATCCGAAAAAACAGCTGCAGCCTGTACATCAGGCGCACAGAATCCCGAGATAGCGAATAAACCGCTGCTCAGAAAAATTATGATCTTTCTTTCCAAAGCACACTTTTTGGATTTAGACAACTGTCTCACTCCTTCATCATCAATTTTTACTTTAAATTTTTACCCGTTATCGCGCAGTGGCAGCAGGCGTGTCACAGCCTGACTTCTACTGAAAATAGTTGCCCTGGCTTTTGCCTTTCCAGCTCCTTTCTGTAAATTTTTCACGCCGATTGCAAGACCCCGATTATACATAAAGGGTTGTTTGAAAATAATATTTTAAACAAAGGAAGCGTCTGTGTTCCCTGTCTAAAAACGTTCATCAAAGCTGCATCTTTAAACCGCAGCGCTCATTTGGGTTTGCCGCTCTGCTTTTTCAGCAAAGCGGCACTTGTGGGGAAATATTTTCAAGCAAGACGGAGGGTCGCAGCGCCTTGGTGAAAACCTTACTTGTCATATCTACTTTCGTAATATTTTAATTAATTCTTATTTTGATAATTTCTTATTCCTAATATTTAATAGTATCTATATAGATTATTTTTGATATAATACCATATTTGTCCCCCCCCGCAAGACATTTTTGTTATGACTAAATACGCTTGTCTGAAAGTCTTGCAACTGGTACCCAAACTGCAAAAAACCGCCTGCCTCGGCAGACGGTTTTGTTATTTGAATTATTTACTTGCCCATCTTATACAACAGCCTCTTTTCTTTGCTTTTAAAAACAAATAAAAAGACACCGTATGCAATCACACATACGGTGTCCCAAAACTTTTATTCTATTTTTTTATGCTTCTGCAGCTGTTTATTTATTTCACGCACCAGCATCGCCAAATTTAAAAGCATGGCTAAATAGCTGTTCATACCTGCCTTTTTCGCTTCGATGATATCTTCGGCAAAAGCATCGAAACTGACGGTACCGCCTGGCGGCGTAATAAAAAACACCGCACAAAATGTACGGTGTTCTACTGTTTTATAATTTATTTTTAGGATTCGGACGCTGTTTAAAGCAGTGATAACTGCAGTAATATTGCCGCCGGCGTCCGGCCAGTGCCGTATAGACATGATAGGTTTTATTGCAGGAAAATTCCTTGCCGCAGATCGGACATACCTCCAGCAGACTTTTTAAAGGACCGCTGGAACTGCTCCCACCACCCGTTATTTCATTGCCGATAACATCATCTTCATTTTTCATAACAGTTGCTCCCATCCTGCTTATTTTTTTAATTGCATCCCGTTTATTTTTTGTATTACCAGTTATACTTTTTATTATATAATTAATAAATTTATATAATTTTTCAGCACGGTTCATTATAATACATCAAATCAATTCCTGCAAGATTTTTGCCGTATAATTTATATTTTATTTTCCAAGCCTGACTTATGACGTCTTCCGGCTTTTTTTATATACAGCCTGCTGCAGATAAAAGAAGTAAACGGGATCGTAAACAGGATGCCAAAACTGCCGATAACGGCCTGCAAGATCTCCACGACCACCATTTCCTTATTCAGCAGATACAGCAGCGAATGATTATAAGCAAAGAACAGCAAAACTATCGTCAGCGAACCGCCGATATATGCCAGGATCAGCGTATTGGACATCATGCCCAGGATATCCCGTCCGATATTATTACCGGCCTGCAGCAGCATTTTCCTTGTAGGTTCAGCAGTAGTAGCCGCCAGCTCGTTCAGAGCTGAAGCGATATCCATCGCTACATCCATGATCGCTCCCAAAGCGCCGATAATGATCGCGCTGAATACGATCGCTTTCAGATCGACCGGGTCGGCAGGATTCAAAAACAGCAGGTACATGGAATCCTCATCTACCAGCCCCGTAAGCTGCAAGAAACTGTCTGCAGACGAACTGATAAGCGCCGCAATGACAAGTCCGCCGATACAGCCCAAAATAGTCGCGATCGTTTTTCTGTTGATACCATTCACCAGCAGCAGATTAGTCACGACAATAAAAGCACAGGTCATGATCGTCCAGCAGTAAACATTCTTGCCTGAAAGTATCGCCGGCACAAAAACCGCAAAGATCGACAGGCAGCAAAAAATCAGAGAGATCAAAGTATTTACGCCCTGCATCCGTCCAAAAGCGATAATACTTAAAGCAAAAACAGCAAACAGCCACATCAGTACATTGCTGCGCAAATGCTCGGCATAACTCCATTCACCCTGCCTGCTCCTGTCAGGCAGCAGCAGCACCTTATCGCCAACGGCTACATCGCGCCCAACCGCAAAACTGCCGGCTTTATTCTGCGCAGCCGTCACTTTGACTCCCTGCTGCCTTCCCGACAATAATTCGGCTTCAAATCTGATCTGCTCAAATTTAGCCCCGTCTGCTGCCGGCAAAAGCTTCACTACCCTTGCCTCAACAACGTCAGTAGGCGATTTCTCTTTAAAAAAGCTTAAACCCTGCACAGCAAAATAATGCCCCGCTACAAGATACAGCACAGCCAGAACGATAGTAACAAGATAAACAAATTTATTTTTCAAGGTACGACCTCCAAAATTTATTTAAAATAAATTTTGGCAGTTCTCAATTATCAAGACGCACTTTCAGCCTGATCAGCGTCAACCTTGCCAGACTGGCAGGCAAAGCCTTACTTCCAATACTTGCGGCCGGAACGGACAAACTCAGCAGCAATGGCAGCAGCGCCGGCAGAACATAATTAAGACAGCTGCCGATAACGCTGACCGTCAGGCACACCGGGCAAGCTGTTCCGCTGCAGTCATGTCCTGTGCTGGCCTCTACATATAAAGGGGCCCAGACTGCACCGACAGCAATAACCAGTATCAGCAGTAAAGCTGTTATTACTTTATAATTACTTTGTTTTAAAGTCATGGCTCTCACTCTCAAAACAAGATTTTTTCTGTTATTCTATTCATTAATATACCACAAAAATTTCCGCTGACTTGTGAACTTTTCACTACTGCTCACAGTACAGCCCAGCCCCTTCAGACAGTAATAAAAAACAGGCCAGCCTTCTAAAAGCTGACCTGTTTTTTATTCATGCCTGCTATCAGGCATTTTCATAATATCTGATCACTTTTATGCGCCGCATTCTTTTATCATTAGCTTTGATCGGCGCTTCATCACACTCCGGCTCTACCAGGTCTTCCAGCCTGCACCCGAAAATACTGCGCAGCTTCAGCAGCAGTTTCAAACTTCCCGGTACTCTGCCATTTTCAATATTGCTCAGGTGGGTCTGAGTTATATCCAGCATTTCCGCCAAAGCTGTTTGCTGAATGCCCTGTTTTACTCTTCTGACTTTGATTTCATTGCCTATTTTTTTCAAATCGATGCTTTGCATATTCGTCCCACCACTTTCTTTAAAAATCTTTTTGCTTAGCTTTAATCAAGGTAACGAATGACCCTGACTCTCTTTTTCCTGGGTTTGTTTTCATCTTCCAGACAAAGCAGTTCGTCGATCGTACAGCCTAAAATATTTTTCAGCTGCAGCAGCAGCTCCAGACTAAGCATAGCGCGGCCAACTTCGACGTTGCTCATATGTGTCTGCGAAATTCCTAATTTTTCCGCCATCGCTGTCTGCGAGATCAGTTTCTGCATCCTTCTGACTTTGATATTCATCCCTATTTTTTTTCTGTCTAAAGTTTCCATTTTTCACTCCTTACTGTGTACGTATGCATATAGCTTCTTTAAAAAAAATATATCCTGCATTTTTACACGTTTTTCTATTTCAAATTTCATCATAATTGCAAACTGTGCACCAATATTTTTAATGTTTAATTATTTTGCCTATTAAATTAA
>ERZ791868.414-NODE-414-length-36311-cov-22.772369_pt1 | contig 36311 bp, 33 predicted proteins | sample MGYA00510281_ERZ791868 | MGnify/ENA primary metagenome ERZ791868 (study PRJEB30046, sample SAMN00792046) | human gut metagenome | study: EMG produced TPA metagenomics assembly of the A metagenome-wide association study of gut microbiota in type 2... | reverse complement strand
GTCCAAACCGCCATTGCAGGAGCAAAAGCTCCTGCAATGGCAGAAAACGAGGTGAAGTGACAATGGAACGCTGGGAGAATGAGCAGAACAATTCTGAAATGATGATTTATACCACAGAGGATGGCTTGACAAAGATCGAAACGACCTTCGATGGAGATACCGTTTGGCTGTCCATTGACCAGATGGCGGAGCTGTTTCAGAGAGACAAGTCTACCATTTCCAGACATATCAAGAACATTTTCACTGAGGGCGAATTGAAGCGAGAAGCAGTTGTTGCAAATTTTGCAACAACTGCCGCTGACGGTAAGACTTATCAGGTGGATTACTATAATCTCGATGTCATCATTTCTGTCGGCTACCGTGTGAAGTCTCAGCGCGGCGTGCAGTTTCGTATTTGGGCAACGGGGATTTTGAAGGAGTATATGCGAAAGGGCTTTGCTCTGGATGATGAGCGCCTGAAAAATCTGGGCGGCGGCGGATATTTCAAGGAGCTGCTAGAGCGTATCCGCGATATCCGCGCTTCCGAAAAGGTGTTTTATCGACAGGTGCTTGAAATCTACGCAACCAGTATTGACTATGACCCCAAGGCGGAAATCTCCATTCAGTTTTTCAGAAAAGTCCAGAACAAAATCCACTATGCCATTCATGGGCAGACGGCGGCGGAGGTCATTTACACACGTGTCGACGCAGAGAAGGAATTCATGGGTCTGACTACTTTTTCGGGCAGTCAGCCCACGCTGAAAGAGGCGGTAGTTGCCAAGAACTATCTGAATGAGAAAGAGCTTCGTGCTATGGGGCAGCTTGTGTCCGGCTATCTGGATTTTGCGGAACGTCAGGCAGAACGGGAGCAGGCAATGACCATGCAGGATTGGGCGGAACATCTGGATCGGATTCTGACCATGAGCGGAGAACAGTTACTGGTTGGCAATGGAAGTGTCAGCCACAAGCAGGCCATCGACAAGGCAACCGGCGAGTACAGAAAATACAAAGCCCGCACCCTCAGCGAAGTTGAGCAGGATTATCTGGATTCCATCAAGCTGTTGGAGCAGAAAACGGATAACAAGCAAGGCTGACTGGGGATATGACGATGAAAAAAGAAAGGATAAAAGTCTATATCTACACGCGGGTATCCACCGCTATGCAGATCGATGGGTATTCTCTGGATGCCCAGAAGTCCCGAATGAAAGCCTTTGCCGACTTCAACGATTATGAAATTGTGGGCGAATACGAAGATGCCGGTAAATCCGGCAAGTCCATTGAAGGGCGTGTAGAATTTAACCGCATGATGGAGGATATCAAGTCCGGTAAAGACGGCGTGTCCTATGTGCTGGTGTTCAAACTCTCCCGTTTCGGCAGAAATGCGGCAGATGTGCTGTCCACCTTGCAGGTTATGCAGGACTTTGGCGTCAATCTGATTTGCGTGGAGGATGGGATCGATTCCTCCAAGGATGCGGGAAAGCTGATGATCTCCGTTCTCTCTGCTGTGGCTGAAATCGAGCGTGAGAATATCCGTGTGCAGACAATGGAGGGCAGAATCCAGAAAGCCCGTGAAGGAAAATGGAATGGCGGCTTTGCGCCATATGGCTACAGGCTGGAAAAAGGGCAGCTTTTCATCAATGAGGAAGAAGCAGCGGCAATCCGCGTGATTTTTGACCAGTATGTGCATACGGATACCGGTGCAAACGGTCTTGCAAAATATCTTGCGACCCACGGGATTCACAAAATCCAAAGGCAAAACGGGAAAAAACCCCTGTTTGATTCTGCGTTGATCCGCAGGATTCTGAAAAATCCGGTTTACTGCGGGAAAATTGCCTATGGCAGACGTCGGACGGAGAAGGTGCATGGCACCCGAAATGATTACCGGCTGGTAGAACAGGACGATTATCTGCTGGTAGATGGTCTGCATGAGGGAATTGTCTCCGAAGAACTATGGCATGAGGCGCAGGTCAAGCTGCTGGCACAAGCAGAAAAGTACGAACACGTCAACAGGGGCAAAGACACCAAAATTCATCTGCTGTCCGGTATTGTAAAATGTCCGGTCTGCGGTGTGGGAATGTACGGAAACAAAAGCATCAAACACAAGGCGGACGGCTCAAAATACAAGGATTTTTATTACTATGGCTGCAAGCACCGTGCGATGACGCGCGGGCATAAATGCGACTTCAAGAAGCAGATCAATGAAGAACTGCTGGACAGCGCCGTTGCGGAGGTTATCGTAAAACTGGTAAGCAATCCGAAATTCGCCGCCATGATGCAGGAAAAAATCAGCATGAAGGTGGATACCTCTTCCATTGAGCAGGAGATCGCGGCGCATGAAAAGCAGCTTCGCCAGAGCTATTCCGTAAAGGTACGGCTGATGGATGAAATTGATTCTCTCGACCCGGACGATAAGCACTACATCAAACGCAAAGCAGACCTTGATGACCGGCTCTACAAGATGTATGATAAGATCGAGGATACAGAAAACCAGCTCGTTGCTGCCAGAGCCAAGAAGATGGCGATTGAGGCGGAAAAGCTGACGGGCGACAACATCTACAAGGTGCTGATTTTCTTTGATAAGCTCTATTCCGTCATGGACGATCAGGAAAAGCGGCAGCTCATGGAATCGCTGCTATCCGAAGTCCAGATCTATGAGGAACGGCAGCCCAACGGCCAGTGGCTCAAGTCCATCAAGTTCAAGCTCCCAATCATTGCGGAAGATATGAGTTTGAGTTTGGACAATGATGCACATGTCGAGACAGTTGCCCTCTTGTCACGGGAAACAAATCCACTGACGGTTGAGGTCAGAATGGAAGTGGAAACCGGCGAGGTCAAGGAGCATCCGACCTATAAACGCATTCAGGAGTATGTGCAGGAAAAGTACGGCTTCAAAGTCCATACGGCATATATCGCAGAGGTCAAGCGTATGGTCGGGCTGGATATGCACAAAGCACCGAATGCTGTTGAACGGAGAAAACATGAGTATCATCCCTGCCCGCCTGAAAAGGTCGAGGCAATCAAGGATGCGCTGCGGCACTTTGGCTTAATATCAGAGTGAGTTTACGGCTAAAAACCCAGCATCACGTCAATGGCGTGGTGCTGGGTTTCTTTTTTGTCGTGCTTCGGGGCTTTTTTGAGGATAAAACCGCCTGTGTGCCGTTTGATTTTCTTTGCCATATTGGCACGCTGCCCTCTGTTCGTCGTGGCAACTGTGCGTTTTCGGGATAGAAAATGGACACTTATCTTTGTATAGGGAGAAAGCCAGAGAGGAAAAAGAGGGTGAGCGCAGGCTGTGGGAACGGTGCGTAAACCGCTTGCGGTTTTCCACGGTTTCCATAGCCGCAGCGAGGGAGAAAAGGGAGAGGTGGCTTTCTCGCACAGGCGGCTTGCCGTCGCTCTTTTGCTCTCCCTTTTCTCCCTGAATATCAGGGATTATTCTGCGTCATTGCTCGGCGTGACAGGTCGAAAATCTTCCTGTACGCCCTCATTGAGGTCAAAGCACATGGTTTTTGCGTCGGCGACCCAGAACCCGCGCACCTTGTAACGCTTGCCGGGAATCCAGTCCTCGCCAGTGACAGCGCGAAGCGGGTCAAGCAGATTCTTGTTGGAGATCGTAACAACACCTTTCTGTTCGCCTCTCGGCTTGGAGAACTTGAATCCCTTCGGTTCGTTGCTCTTGCAGGAACGGATCGCAAATACCCTCGCTTTCGCATCCAGCAGACACAAAACGTAGGCGGGATAGCCCAAGTCCTCAAGCACTTTCTTAGTGAAAGTCACGCCGTTCTGATTCAGGAACATATCCGGGTAGGCGTTGATGTTGGAGTCGATGGTTTCAAAGTTCAAAGCGGAAAAATCGAAGTTCATAGTAAAAATCCTTTCATTTCATAGTGTTTTGCGCCTCATCCACGATTTTCATAAACTCCTGACGTTCCATAAAAGACCAGCGGGAATCCATGATCAGATAGCCCTTGAAAAGACCATCCTTTACGCGGTATGCGACGAAGTGATTGCTCAAACGGCGCAATGTAGTTCGTTTTGCTGTGCTGTGCCGCTCTGACAGTAGCTTTTGTACCTTGATCCAATCCTCTTTTTTGATAATCGCTGTGTGGTGATTTTCCTTGAAATACATATTCAAATCCGTATTTTTGACGGATTTATGGGTGCGGAAATCCTTCGTATAGGTTTTCTGCATCAAGGCATCACCGCAGTATTTCTCGTTTCGGAGGATGCTGCGGACAGTACCGGCAGACCAGAGATCGTTCCCCATTGGAGATTTGATACCCTGTTCTGTCAGTGCGGCGGCGATTTCTGCCGGGGTTGCGCCCTCCAAGCAGCTTTCATAGATGTACTCAACAATTCTTGCCTCGGTCGGCTCAATGACAAGCCGCCCGAAATGATCACGATAGAAGCCAAGCGTATTCTGAACGGAGAACTTGTAGATGCCCTCCGCCATGCGCCAGCGGATACCAGCCTTAACTGCCTCGCTCTTTTGCTGGGATTCCATTTCAGCCAGAGCCGCCAGCAGCGAGATCAGCAGATTATTTCGCCCATCGCCGGTATAGGTGATTCCCTCTGTCTCAAACTCAACGGAAACGGGCGGGTTCAGGGCAGAAAGCGTTCGCAGATTGTCCAGAATATCCACGATATTTCTACCAAAACGGCTGATGCTTTTGGTGAGGATCAGGTCAATCTTCCCGTCAACTGCGTCGGCAATCATTTTCTGAAAGCCAAGACGTTTTTCAACGGTAGTTGCGCTGATGCCCTCGTCGGCTGCTGTACAGAAAGGACTAATAAATTCACGCCGTGCAGGATTCCCGGCGCAAGGTTTCCATCAGAGCTTTGATCTCATCGACAAGGTTCAGCCGAATGTCCATGCGCCCGTCCGGGTAGATGGTGACGGAGTGCAGCAGCTCGATTGAGATTTCCCTGGTCAGCGCTGTAATACCTGCATAGCTCTTGAATTGCTCGATTACGGCATTGCCGCCGTCGTCGCTGCCGCTTATTTTGCGCTCCAGCTCCAAGACTGTGTGGGAAATTTCCTCCGCTTGCGCCGTCAGGGCTTTCTTTTGCGCAGCGAAGCTCTCGCGGGAGATTTCGCCCTCCACCAGTCCTTCATAGAGGTCTTGCAGCCGCTTGTCAAGCCGGGCTTTCCGGCTCTGGAGGGTCTGCAACTGTCGCTGCGCCTGTTTGCGGTCAAGCTGCCGCTGCGCCTGCCTTGTTTGCAGAAGCCGGTCTATGCTGACGGCGTATTGGGCGTAGACCTGTATGGTATCAACCACAGCTTCCAGAATATCGGCCTCCGGGACTCTTTCCTCCGAGCAGTCAAAGCCGGTATTCAGCCTTTTCGTGACGCAGCGGTAGGAGCCGTTCTTCTTATTGTCCCGCTGCATGGCGTGACCGCATACGCCGCAGATTACCTTACGTTTCAGCGGATTCCCGCCGCCCGTCATGACTTCTCGCTCCCTGTATTCCCGCATACAAATCTGCGCTTTTTCAAACAGCGCCTCCGACACAATGGCCTCGTGCCTGCCGGGGACGATAACCCAATCATTGCGGGAGATTTTGACCGTGTGGGTGCTGCCTACAATGTCCCGGCTCCGTTTGCCGTACACCGTCTTTCCAATATACCGCTCGTCCCGCAGGAGCTTTGCGACCAGATTGGCCGTCCAGAAGTTATCCTCCTGGATGCTGCGCCACGGCGTCCTTGTGCAGCCTGCTTCGACCTTGTATTTCTTCGGGGAGCTTATGCCCTCGCCGTTCAGCGCCGCCGCGATCTGCCATGTCTTTGTACCATCCGCCGCCATTTGGAAGATGCGCCGTACCACGTCGGCGGCTTCGGCATCTACCAGAAGATGATTTTTGTCCTCCGGGTCTTTGACATATCCGTAAGGCGCATAGGGACTGAGAAACGCCCCGCGTTCGGCTCTGGCCTTCTTTGCGCTTTTTACCCTGCGGGAGAGGTCACGGCTGTACAGGTCGTAGATCAGCGTCCGAAACGAGGTATCGAGGCTGTCGATATCCAGCGGATTGCTGCTGTCAAAACCGTCGTTGACGGAAATGAAGCGTACACCGAGGAACGGGAACACGCGGGAGATGTAGTCGCCCACGGTGAGGTAATCACGGCCAAAGCGGGAAAGGTCTTTTACTACGATGCAGTTGATCTGCCCACGCTTGACCTGCTCCAAAAGCTCCTTCACAGCTGGACGCTCGAAATTCGTACCACTCCAACCGTCATCACAAAATTCCAATATTTCAGAGCCGGCCAGCTCCGCATGACCGGATACATATTCCCGAAGGAGGCTACGCTGGTTGGATATGCTCTCGGATTCGTCCTTTTCGGCGGTTCTCAAATCCGCGTCCTCGCTGGATATGCGAAGATACATCGCCGTTCTCATGCGTCAGTTTCCCTCCCTTCCAGATATGTACAGAGCTCCTTGTATTCGTCCCGGTAGCGGAACACGATCTCGATATTGCTGTCACCGTCCACATACACACGCTCAATCAGTGCCTGCGCCATTTCTTTTGTCAAAACATCCGCGCCCCGGAAGCTGCCGAAGGCCGCAAGGAACGGGTTCTCCGGCGTGTGCGCCGCTTCCGCTGCCTGCCGGCGGGTCAGCGTCTCGATCAGCCGCTCCGCTTCTTCGGCTTCCGCTTTGTAGCGGCGTTTCAGCGTCATATACTCCTGCTCGGTCATGAGCTGATCCACATAGCTCTGATACAGGCTGTCATACAGGCCGTTACAGCGTTTGAGCATTCTTTTCGCCGCATCCAGTTTGCCTTGCAGCGTCGCAGTCTGCTTTTTGTACTTTGGCGAGCCGTTTAGTCTGCGGACAATGGCTTCCATATCGGCGGCAAGGGCGATCTGGGTTTGGATGGCTTGCAGAAGCATGGGGAACAGTGCGTCCTCCCGGATGTTTTTCAGCGGACAGCTGCCAATGTCGTTGGCGTGGGTCGGACAGATGAAGGTGTACCACAGCTTTTTTTCGTGGCTCACATTCTTGTACCGTACCAGCGGACGCTTGCAGTCGGCGCAGTAGACCAGCCCCTTGAGGATGTTTTCGGTGGTTTCCAGATGCGTAAACCTGCCGAGCTTTTCAAAGTATTCATCGTTCTTTTGCTGTGCAAGAGCCTGAACCTTATTAAAGGTTTCCCTGTCAATAAGCGGCTCGTGGGTGTTTTCCACAATGATCCAGTCCTCTTTTGGCTTCATGTACTGGCCTCGATTTTCGTAGAAGGACTGCCGCTTCCTGCCCTGCACCATGTGTCCGATGTACACCTGCCGGGACAGAAGGTTTTTGACCGTCTGAACATACCAGCTCACGCCGTTGTACTTTTCTGTTTTGCATACACCGGTATTGTACAAGTAGGCGGAGGGCGAAGGTATGCCCTCGTCATTGAGCCGCCTTGCGATCTGCGTGAAGCTCACGCCCTCGGCTCGCCACCGGAATATCTGCCGAACGATGGGAGCCGTCGCTTCGTCCGGTTCCAGCTTGTGGGGATTATCCGGTTGTTTGCGGTAGCCGTAGGGAGCCCACGCCCCAATGAAATCTCCGTTTTTCTGCTTCGCCGCCAGCGCGGAGCCGGACTTTCTGGAAATATCCTTGCTGTAAACCTCGTTTATCAGGTTTTTCAGCGGAACGAGATACCCATCCGCGCCCCGCCGGGCGGTGAGGGTGTCAAAGCCGTCGTTGACGGCGATGAAGCGCACGCCCAGAAAAGGAAAAATGCGTTCCAGATAGTTGCCGGTCTCCTTGTAGTTTCTGCCAAAGCGGGATAGGTCTTTGACCACGATGCAGTCTACCTCTCCGCGCTTGACCGCCTCCATCATCTTTTCAAACTGAGGACGGTCAAAGTCCGTGCCGGTTCGTCCGTTATCGCAGAACAGCCCATACAGGGTAAGCGTTGGGTCATCTTCGATGAACCGGAGCAGCAGGTTTTTCTGCCCCTCTATGGTATCCGCGCCGGGTTTGCCGCTGTCCTCCACGGAAAGGCGGACATAGGCGGCAGCGCGGTATTGCTTCTGCGCCTGTGCGGGAGCTTCCGCCGCCGGAATGACCGGGTTTGTCTTTCGTTTCGTTCTTGCCACTTATACCACCTCTCTGATCTGCGCCCGGCGCAGGATATCCGTCTGCCATGCAAATTCATCTGCGAAGCGGAAACGGACTTCCACACGGTTGTCCCTGTAAATGAGGATGCGGTCGATCAGCGCCACAACGATGCTGCGCTCCAATTCCGTGATGTTCAGGTGCTTTCTGAACTGCGCCATCCACTCCCGGTGCTCGCCGCCGTGCTCCCTGATCTGCGTAAGGGTCTCCTGCAAGGCGTCCATCTGCTTTTCGCATTCGGCGCAGCGTCCTGCGTAATTCTGCTTGAGCCTTGCGTATTCGTCCCGGTCGATGATGCCGTCTGCAAGGCTTTCATACAGGGACATGAGCAGCTTCTGGAGCCGCTCATGCTCAGAGCGTTTCTTGTCAAGCTGTCGCTGTACCTTCTGAGCTTCTGCGGTTCTCAAGGGGGCTGTATCCGTCATAGCAAGAATATCGTCCAGGTTTACTACATCCCGGATATACTGCCGGAGCGTTTCCAGCACGATATCAGTAAGCGCCTCGTCACGCATCCGGTGGGGAGAACAGGATCTGTCCTGCTTGTGCGCTGCGCAGACGTAGTAGACATACTTTTTATTTCCGGAGGGAACGGTTTTTCGTACCATGCTTGCGCCGCACTCGCCGCAGAACACCATGCCGCTGAAAAGCTGCACGGCGCTGTCGCCGGGGCTGCGGCGGGTATCCAGCAAGAGCGCTTTCTGTACGCTGTCAAAGTCCCGGCGCTCAATGATGGCTTCGTGGGTATCCGACACGACCGCCCATTCGTTTTCCGGCTTTGTGACACGCTTTCGCACCTTGTAGCTGGGCGTGGTCTCTTTGCCCTGAATGAGCACACCGGTGTAGACCGGATTTTTCAGGATACGAAGCACCGCATTGGCCGACCATGCCGCCTGTGAGTTCGCCTTGAAGGAAGTGGAAAACTTCATGCCGAGAGATTTCTTGTACTCCATAGGCGAGAGCGCCCCGTTGTGGTTCAGACGGCTGGCAATGTCCTGCGGACTCATGCCCTCCAGCTTCCACGAAAAGATATCCCGCACGATATCTGCGGCATATTCGTCTACGATCAGGTGGTTTTTGTCTGCTTCATCTTTCAGATAGCCGTAGACGGCAAATGCGCCGATGTACTGGCCGCTCTTGCGTTTGACCTCAAGCTGGGTGCGGACTTTCACGGAAATATCCCGGCAGTAAGCTTCGTTTATGAGGTTCTTGAACGGGATGATAAGCTCGTCCGAAGCGTTCTTTCCGACGAAGCTGTCGTAATTGTCGTTGACGGCGATAAAGCGCACGCCTAAAAAGGGGAATATCTTCTCGATGTACTCGCCTGCGTCCAGGTAATTGCGGCCAAAGCGTGAGAGGTCTTTTACGATGATGCAGTTGGTGCGTCCCGCCTTTACGTCCTCCAGCATTTTCTTAAAACTCGGACGCTCGAAATTGGAGCCTGTGAAGCCGTCGTCGATCCTGACGGCGTACTCCCGAAGCTCCGGGCGGGAGCGGATAAAGTCCCGCAGCAGCTCCCGCTGCCCGGTGATGCTGTTGGATTCCTCTTTATCCCCGTCGTCCCTCGACAGCCGGAGGTAAAGCGTGGCGTTCCAGATTTTTGTTTCGGTGTTGTGTTGCATATTGCCAGCTCCTTTCCTCCAAAATTGTACCCTGCGTTGCGCAGGACTGTCGAGGATGTCGCAGGATCAGCCCTTTGTGCGGATATATGCTTCCAGCCTGTCCTCCAGCGAAACATCCGTATCGGCAAAACTGACCCTGACCACATATTTCCCGTGCCGGTAGCAGTAGGGGTTGCCGATCTGACGGATGAAATCCAGAATACGCTCCCGCTTGGGCAGCGCTGTGTTGACCTTTACATCGCGGATATCCACCAGCGCCGCAGGGTCAACGGCGCGAATATCCATATCGGATGCCGTATATGCGTCCATGCCATACCTCCTTGTTTGGGTTATTTCATTGTTATGACTGGATAAAGGAATGTATGAATCCGGTGTAACCGGCAGCGTGGACTTCATTACGGAGCCTCCATTTCTTCGGGGATATAGAGACCCAGGCTGATTTGGAGGGCTTCGCTAACGCCGTCCATCTGTTCACGGCTGACGCGCCCGATATAGCGCACCACGCGGCGTTTGTCGATGGTTTTGATCTGCTCCAGAAGAACGACAGAAGCACCGTCCATGCCCCTCACGGAGGAAAGCAGATAGTGTGTGGGCTGATGCGGTTTCTTGCCTCGGCGGGCTGTCAGAGGAGCTACAATGAGGGTCGGGCAATAGAAGTTGCCGGTGTTGTTTTGCAGCAGAAGAACAGGGCGCGTGCCGCCCTGTTCTGAGCCAAAATAGGGATTTAAGTTCGCCAGATAGATATCGCCGCGGCGATATGTCCAGTTCTCCTTCAAGGGCAAGGACTCCTTTCTGTTTTGGTATGTACAGCCCTAATTTGTCCTCGACACCCCAGAGCCGCGGGAAGTCATCAGGCGGCGGCTAGTTGTGCCGCTCCATGGGACTTGAACCCCTCCGAGGATCGCTCCGAGCTGTCCCCATTGCGTGAAGAAGCTGTGGCTGGACAGAAGTATCGTTAGCCCTGCATACGGTCATGGCCGGATCGGGAACCGCCCGATTTTTCCAGTCGGCTTTATCGCTCGTTCACGGAAACTGCGCTGATTGAATGTTGTCCGCACTTGTGAATGTCGTGGCGCACCGCTGTGCTGGCTTGTGCTCTCGCACATATGCAGGAATGTACCTGATGAATGACTATGAACTTTTCAAGGAACAGTCAGCTTTCGCTGTGATTCTATTTTAAGAAATCTGCACTCTGAATGGAACGTACCATTGGGAACATCACTAACACCAATGGGAACACGGCCTATAACTTCGTCTGGAAGTGCTCCAAATCTTCAATCAGATGCTGTATGTTTTCTTTCAGATGGTGCGCATCCAGAACGTCGTGGCACTTGCCCAGAATCAGGTAATCCAGAGACGTCCCAAATATCTCAGAGAGCTGAATCAGCAAATCGACAGAGCAGCCCTTTTTACCGGATTCGATGCGGCTGATGTAGCCGTGGGAGACATTCAGCAGTTCAGCCAATTCTATCTGGTCGAGTTTCTTCGCTAGGCGCAGCTCACGAATCCGCGCTCCGCTGGCCTTCGTGTTATAATACATAAAAAAACCTCCGTGAATTTGAAATGTGGGAATTTCAAATCCACGGAGGCGGAGAGCGGCAATGAAGCCCTAAAGGCGCAGAAAAGCCCGCAGCATGATTGCTGCGGGCAGAATGGGGCGATATGAGATTGTGGTGGGGCGGCGCATCCGGAAGAGGCCGCAGGGCATACGGGGCGCTTACAATCGCGCTCCGTAAAAAAGAAACCAAGAGTCCTGGCAGGAGCCATGCCCCTGCCGGCATACAGCCGCCCATAAAGATCCCCCCGCCCGGTTCCATTCCGGCTTGTTCAGCCGGTAATGGGATCATACCAGACGGGTAATCTCAGCCAGAGCCATATTTCAGCCTTATTTTTGCAGCAGTTTTGCCGCAAAAAAGCCGCACGAGCACCCTCACCAGCGCCGCACGGGAGACGCACGGGCGCTTTATGTTCTCTCCCATAATTGCTGCGCAGATTCGATCTGTTCTTCGCTTATGTACTGGAGCATGTTCTTCTGATGCTCTACACCTTCCGCACACCATTCGTAGGTAAGCAGTCCGATTTTCAAATCCCAGTCTGCTTCTACAACGGAAGCTCTGGCCGCACCGTAAAACTCCGCTGCACCTTGTAGCAGGCCGTCGATAATGTCTTCTGAATCTTCCAAGCTGCGCAGCCGTTCTTCCAGAAGCCCAAGTGCTGTCTGGAAATCTTGGGACGCTGCGCGATTGTTGTTCTCTAAACTGTTCATGGCTGCGCTCCTTTCTGCAAATCAAAAAACTGCCTGATCATCCAATCAAGCAGCCTTTTCCGCAGCATCCACCATTGGTGGTGCTGCGTCATTATTTGTTCGTAGGTGTACACCTCCATGCGAGGGTTCTGTTCCGCTCTGCGATAACGCTGTCAATTTCATGCACTGGCCTGATCTTGCACAGCAAACCGCCGGTAGCGCAGAGGTGCGCCGTCCGAGCAAATAACAAGGTTAACATGGCTGTGCGGATTTCGTGATCTCTTGGCTGTATCGGTGACAGAATGGCGTGTGCCTATCGGAGCAGCCCCTTTACGATGGCATGAATATTCTGTAGCTGTTCAGGACTCAGTTTCTGCATATCCTGAAAAACGGCTCTGAGCTGTTCGGGATATTCATTCCCATCGTCAAAGAAATCCCTTGCGGCTATATCAAGATAATCGCAGATGTAGAAGAAGCCACTTAACGACGGCATAGACTTCCCGGTCTCAATATTGTTGATATAACCCGGATTCTGACCCATTGAAAGGCTCATGTCACGAGCCGAAACGCCCTTTTGCGTTCTCAATTTGGCCAGTCTCAGGGAGAACTCCTTGTCTGTCATCACTTCACCTCCACATATTATATTTTAGCCCATACAAACGCTATTCTCGTTTGAATATAGCCCTTGTTTGCGCGAATGTATGGTTTTATAGATGCTATCATATGCGGAGATATTGGATTTATAATGTAATAGAAAAAGGACTCTCGATTGGGGCATATAGTCCGCAATGAGAGTCCTTCTGAAATATTCAACTGTATCAGTTGGTGTGAATAATGAAGCCGGAGAAACCTGAGTAAGTGGTTGGCCTAATGCTACTCATATTTGAATTGTCGTGTTGCTTTTCCGGCGCATACGGGACATCCACATTTCTGCTTTCCGGTTCGGGAGTAGATGGCCGTTTTCCAAACATGCCCTTCAGCGCATTTCCACCATACCCGCTTGTGACTTCCCGGCGTTACCATTTCTGGAGTCAGACCGCTGTTCAGCGTGCTATCCCATTGCGCGGCGATTTTCGGATGAAGCGTAGCAAGATCATTGAAACCGGCCAGGACGCGCCGTCCTGTGCAGTATGGGCACCCGGAGTTTTCTACAGCTCTTGCAGCAACGATGGCCTGCCATTCATGGCCAAGTGTACATCGCCACCAGACCTTCCTGTTGCTGAAGGAAGTGACCTGATCCGGTCTCAGACTTCCGTTGCGCTCCGCATCCCACTGTGCGGCGATGTCTGGAAAGAGCGTCGCCAGATCATTCTCGCCGGGCATCACGGCCTTCCCAGTGCAAACCGGGCATCCCGCGCCTCTGCTTCGGCTCAGAATGCTTGCCCTCCACGAATGGCCTCTATCGCATTTCCACCAGACGCATCTTTCGCTTCCTGACAGCACATCAGTGGGTTTTAATTGACCGTTCTTTTCCATATCCCACTGCGCGGCCAGTACAGGATTTACCGCAGCAAGGTCATTGTCACCGACCCACAGAATACGTCTTGTGCAGTAGGGGCACCTTGAACCGCCCGACCGGCTCCGCACCTCGGCTTGCCATGCGTGACCTGCACTACAATTCCACCAGACCTTTTGATGGCTTCCTTTATGTACGGTATCAGGGGTCAGGGGAGCATTTTTCTCCTGATCCCACTCCTGTAGAAGATACATTCTGTCCTGACGCTCACAGAATGATTGCAAAGAGTTTTCTTTTTTCATTCAGGCACTCCATATTGCTGAAACAGAATCACAACTGCGTTTACAAATCGCAGCTACAAGTCCGGCTGCAACTGCACGCGCAGTTCAGCACCGGCACTTTTGCTGACGCTGATTTTTATGGGGTTGTCCTTCGCCCAAACAGGATCAGCAGCCGCTTTCTCTGACCACTTTTCGTAAAAGCCGATAACTTCGCCACGGATGGCTTCTTCTGCCTTTTTTCGGGCTTCGGCCGCTTCTTCAACTGAAGCATATGTTCCAAGAAAATATTGCCGATGCTGGAATACGATTTTCGCAAGGTAACGACCTTTGACCAGATACACGCCCTTTACGCCGGTCGTATTGTTTGAGGGAAGCTTACTGCTTTTGAGTGCGTCGATACTGGTGCCATCCACATGAGTGAGAAAACCGGCTAACGCCTTATCGTGTTCACGTTTCTTACAGCCGCAGCTCTGCTGTCCGCAATACATCAGGTTGTTGTAGGAAACATCGGTTTCATTGCCGCAGTCACAGTGGCAATGCCAGATTACGAAGCCCTTTGCATCGCGCTTTTTTGTGGAGTATTGCGCAGTCAACCGTCCAAAGCGTTGCCCGGTAATGTCAGAAGAAGCATAGTTTTTCACATTTTTGCAGCCGCAATTTGTTTTACGCCCGGATACCAGCTCGCTGGCCGTTGCTTCACAGGTGTAACCGCAGCTGCACAGACATGTCCAGTACGCTCCCATCCTGGTGCGCTTTCGGCTTTTGCCCACAACCCTCAATTCGCCAAAGGTCTTGCCAAGCAGGTCGTATGCCGTTGCCTGCTGCGCCCGTTCTCGCCGCAGGCAGCCGCAGCTGAGGGAACCTCCGCTTTTGAGAGAGCGCTCCAGCACATATCGTTCCGTGCCGCAGTCACAGCGGCAGAGATGTTTCTTTTCGCCTTGTGCCGTAGTGACAACCTTGTCCAGTAATGTCCAGCGCCCGAAGCGCTGACCTTTTTTCAGCCCATTTTCTTCTGATTTCATGTATTCATATTATCCTCGCCGGAGAATACGCCCTGCTTGAAAAGCTCATAGTAGCAGTTTTCACAGAGCTGCCCCTGTCCTTGAACGTAATATTTTCGCTTGGAGATCGGCGTGTTTTTCGGAACGTTGGTCAAACGCCAGCACAGGACGCAGCGCTCCATCTGCTTTCTTCGGGAGCCGCTTGCTTTCGTGCGCCAGTCGCTCTGTTTGCGCATGTTGATATTGTCTGCCATACTCGCCCTCACTTTTCCATCTGCGTTGGGGCTGGAGAAGGAGAGATTATCTTGATCCGGTTGCAGAACACGGTCACGCGCGTCCTGCCGCCCTTGGTGCAGGTATAGAGAACGAGATCATAGCCGCTGTTCTGTACGGCGTCCACCTCGCTGGGGTTCAGCGTCTCGATCCTTTCAATGGAGTAGGTATTGATTACGCCCTCCATATCCGTAAAGATCACGGCATTGCCCGTCTGCAAGTCCTTCAGCCGTCCAAAGTGGTTCTGGTAGTTATGGGCGGCAATGACCAGATCATCCGTCCGGGAGGAACCGAACTGGCGGCATGGAGCGATCTTCAAGCGGTTATAGTCCCATTCCGACATGACCGGCAGCTTCAATTCCAGCGCGGGTATTTCCACATACCCCACATACTCATAGCCGTCCAGCTCGACTACCGGCATTTCCGGGTCAAGGGGTGTGGCGGAGGACGTGGGCGTGGTTCCGGGTATTTCCGCCCCGGCCGGCGTTGGCTCGCGGGTCGCCTGTGCGTCGATCACCGCCTCGACGTTTGCCAGCAGGCTCTCGGCTTCCTGCCCGGCTTGTACGTCCTCCTGACGGTTATGGAAGAAAAGGAGCAGTGCCGAAAGGATCAGCACTGCTCCCACTGCTAACATGGCAATGCCCGTTTTCTTAGGCATTTTTCCGTTTCTTCTTACCCAGCACGACCGCCCCGCCGAGAATCAGGACAAGTCCCGCGCCGCCAAGCACCCAGATGGGCCAGTTGAGCTGACCGGTCTGAATCAGTGTGCGGCTGTTGGTAATGGTCACAACGCCGTTATTGACGCTGTAATATGGTGTGTAGCCCCTGGGGATATTCGTTTCAATGACCTGCCAGTTGCCGTATGCATTCAGGTCTTTCCATGAATAGCTCCAGTTGTTCCATGCGCCAAGGCGGACGGAATCATACGCCACATCGCCGTTGTAGAGCGTAACAGTTACGGAATCGGGACGTTCCTTGAGATTATCGTTGCTCCAGACCTTCCGCACCGTGATATCCAGAGGCTCGCTGGGTGTGGGAGGTGTGGGCGGCGTAGGAGGCGGAGTGGGTGTATCCTTGGTGTTGGTGATGATCGTGGTATTGCCCTCTGTCTTGTAGCTCACCGTGTATCCGCTGGGTACGCGGGCTTCCTCGACCGTCCAGACATGGCCCTCTACCAGCTTGTCAAAGGTGTATGTCCAGCCGTTTTTGGCATTCAGAACCTCGGATTTTTCCACCTTGCCGTCCCGGAGCAGGTTGACGGTCACGCTGTCATTGGGGTGATTGCTGTTGCCGTCCGACCAAATCTTACGGACGGTGAGCTGGCTTTCCTGATAGGCTTCCACATGGAAAATCCAGTCCACCTCACCCACGCGGTTGGCGTATTCGTTGCCAAGGTCAGCGGGAACGGCCAGCTCCACTTTCAGAGTGGCCGTTTCGCCGGTGCGGAAGGTGCCGAGTAGCTTATTGGTTCTCAGTCCGTCCAGCTCATCCGGGGAAGCTTCATAGATCAGCTCTGTGCCGTTCCAGACCTTCATGGAGAGCTTTGAGAGGAAATCGCTCATGGTAGCGACGGTCTCGTCGCGCTGTCCGTCGATATTGGCCTGATCCTTGCCGTCCTTGTTTTCAAAGGCTTCGCTGTAGGTCAGGGGGTTCTCCGTTTCGTCATGGGCTTCTGCCCGCATATAGAGGTTGACGAAATCGCAGTCGGTTGCGGCGTTCTTGAATGTGATGGTTTCCGTCAGCGTATCACCGGGCATGACGTTCTTGAAGTTCTGGAACAGATCGGTTTCCGTGTACTCGCTGCCGGGTTGAAACTCAAATCCGGAGGAGAAGCCCGTAAAGGTGATGGAGGAATCTGCCGCGAAAGCCGTGGTCGCAAAGCTCATCACGAGCAGCAACATCAGAATGAACGAAATTGATTTTTTTGCTATGTGCTTCATTTTCTCTCCACCCCCCCTTAGACATTCGGTACATTCAGACTGCCGTCTGCGCCAATCGAGAATCCTGCGCCCCAAGCAGCCTTAACGGCATCTTCCGGAACGCTCTGGATGGCCTCGGCCATCACGTCAACAGCCTGCTTGCCGCCATCCGTATCCATGTAGGAGCCGATCAGCGTCATGCTGTCTGTCAGGTTGGTTTCCGGCTTCTGATTCGGTGCGACGGGTTTTGTGTAGTAGTAATAATCGCCATACTTCACCCAGCCTGTGCCCAGCGTAAAGGTGGGGAGGGATGCGGTGCCGCCAATGTGCTGCCCCTGGTCGTTTGTGCGGTAAGTCACCAGCTTGACGCGGATAAAAGCATCGATTGTGCCGGTATTCTTCACGTTGACATTGGATTTCACGCCCGTGCTGCCGTTAAACGTTTCCATCACTTCGCAAGTCACCTTGGTGGGAAGGAATTTGTTCTGAATTGGCGCGTCTTTTGTGCTCAGCCATGCAAGCGTGCCGCCGATGGCCAGCGCCAGAAGGAGTACGGTCGCAATTACCATGGTCGTTAGGCGGCCAGTACGGAGCGCTTTCCCGTGTGCCGGAGCTGCTGCCTTGCGGTGCTTGCCTTCATATCTGCCTCTATACATCTTCATTCCCTCCTTCCTCAGTGATTCGTGCCGAAGATGTTCCGAACAACCTCACTGAAACCATTCAGCCACTGATTGTTGTTCTTCGTGTTGACGCAGGTAATGCTGCCGGTGGGATTCTGTGCTGTCAGCGCAGCGCCGCCGCCGTTATTGGCAGAATAGCGCCAGCTCCAGCCGGCGTTCTCACTGATGGTGTAAGTACCGATGGGCAATTCAACAAGCGTTTCCGTGCTGTTGCCCCATACAGTCACTTCGGAATACTTCTCACCATCCTTGAGAACATCAAACACATAGGACTCGTTATCTGCGCCGCCCTGTTTAGTAATGCTCAGCGTGCAGGTCTGGATGTGGATCAGGAACGCAGGAGTACCGGGCGTTGCCGGGTTCTCCCAACCGCAGGCGGTGGTGCAATCCTGATGTACGAACGTGGTGTGCTCGTTCACATTTTCCGTCCCGATCTTGACCGTAGCCGAAACGGGAACATCCTGCTTGGTGTACTTGCCGCCTTCAAGCTTGCTTTCATCCGGCGTGTAGGTGATATCCAACGTCGGCTTTGTGCCGATCATTTGAACACCATCGTCCGTTGAATACTTGCCTCCGTTTTTCCACTTTTCAGAATTGGCAACATAATTGCTGCTGTAATCGTTGTTTGCGGGCACGGTCTCGCCGTAGTAGGCGGTGGAATCCTTGAATGTCAGCTCCGGTTTGAAGACGTTGATGTTGGCAGCAGGGGTGTTTTCACCGGATTTTTCCGTTGCCGGTGTGCCCGCGCTGCCCGTTGAACCGGTAGTTTTGGGCGTTACGGTGACTTTGATGGTATAGGTCGTGTCTTCGGTCAGATTATCAAGCTTGTCAGAAATGACATTGCCGTCTTTGTCCTTGACCGCAACGGTGATATCGACGTACTCGGCCTGCCAGGGATCAAGGCCATAAGGCTTATCAGCGTCGGTTGCCTTGCTGAGATCAAGCTTTACATTGCCAACGCTGATTTCAGCGCCGTCCTTGAGCTGATCGGCGGTGACTTCGCCCTTGAGGTAGACATTCTTGTCCTTAGCCGTGACGGTCACATCCTTGATGGGGACGTTGACGGTGGGTCTGTCAAAGGTCAAAAGCGGATTCTCAGCAGTATTGTTCTCATAAATACCGGCACTGGTGTTGGTGTACACTTCGTTGCCTCCCAGGAAGCCCGCCTTGGGCTGTACCTTGAAGCTGATGACCAGCTTGTGGCCGCGATAGGTGACGCTGTCGCCCTCGGTGACGGTACCGACGTAGTTCTCAGAGAAATTAAAGCCGGTGACGTTCACCTGATCGCCGCTGATGGATGCCGTCGCGCCCATTGTGCTGTTGTTATTGCTCCAGGTGTAGTCGTCGTTAGCGTTCTTTCCGGTGCAGGCATAGGTCTCCACTGTGATATTCGCCGCCGTCGTTCCAGCCGGGAGCGTGAACTGCGGGGAGATGATGTCCTTCACAACAGCATCGGAGGTCAGAGTGGAAGTCGTACCGCCGGTTTCGATCTGGTCGGAAATCTGCTGGAAGATGCTGTTCAGCGTTCCAGCATCCGCAGCGGAAAGATAATAACTGGGAGACTGCGGATACTGCGTGTTGGAAGACACACGCTGCATGAACCAGTTGGCTTTCTCCGTTTCGTTTCCGTTCTGATTGCCTGCGCTGGTCGCGTCCGCGCCAGGGAATATGCCAATGCTGTATACTGTTGCTCCATAGGTGTTTTTTGCAGTCTCAGCCTGAGTAATCGCACTGTTCGCCGTATTGGAATCATAACCGCTCCAACCAGGAACACCATCCGAAAAAACGATTACGACACGATTCCGCTTTTCTCCCTCTGCTATGGGATTTGCACCGAAAATCCCGTTGCCCATTTCCAAGCCAAGATTTATAAGCGTGCCGCCTTCCGCAGAAAGAGCTCCGATGGAAGCACTGACATTGCCAACTCCCGTGGAGGTGTTCATATCCTGAAAGGCGTTCCCATATTGCCCTTGTGCGGCACTTCCGTATTTATATTGATTGCTGCCTACAAAAACCTCTGTATTGCCGTAATTATAATTGGTGCCGTTATAGTATTGTCCACTCGCAAAGCCAACCACGGCAATACGGTGATTGACATTATCGGCAGGGGTACTGATGTCGCCATCTGCACCTGCCGCCTTTGCCGCGACGGCATTGGCGAATGTAGTTGCTGCATTCTTTAGAGCATTCAGCCTCGTGCCGCCAGCACTACTGCTATAATCCCTGCGATAAAACTGCGTGTCAGGACTGCTCCCATCCCCAAACGACTCTTCTATAACCGTTGTGACTCCATTCAGAGTATAGGAATAGGTGTACTTCTTTACGGACTGATAGAGAGGAGCATATTGCCCAAAGTTTGGAATGCTACTGTCTCCGGTCGTATAGAGGATTTGCTGACCATCCATCGTATACCAGTATTCATCAGCGGAAAAGAGATGTCCTTCTCTCCTCACTGCGACGGACTTATACTCTCCTGAAACCAGACAGTACAGGCTGTTTTGATTATCATAGTATTTCCTGTTGCTCCAGCCGGAAATAGCGGTATATACCATCTTCTGTTCTACGGAAACGGCAATATACTCGTTATTATTCAGCTTGTGCCACAGGTTCTCGCTGCCACCATTGTGCCTGAGCGGATAATACTCGTCATTATGATAGTTGCGACTGTTATATCCTCCGGTTCGGTATGCCGTGTATGTATAGCCACCTATCGGGTCGTTCATCGAGCCAGACTGGTCGATAACAAGAACAATATCAGTGGGGATATCCGTTTTCTGCTCTGTAATGACCGTAGAGCCGGTGGCGAAGGCTTCCAGCATGATGGTGTAGGAACCGTCAGCGTTGGCTGCCGCCGTCTTGCTGATCTTCATGCCACTGTCGGGCTCATTGTCCGCATAGGCTCTCGTGCCGGGCACGATCAGCGCGCAGAAAAGAGACAGGCACAAAAGCAGCGATAGAATCTTCGTCTTTTTCATTCTCTGCCTCCTTAATTGCCGCCGGTGACGGGTTCGCCAAAGGGCGCAACATTGGTATAGTTCACCGTAGGACGGTAAATCTCACTCTCCACGGGAGGTTCGGATTCCTCAATAACGATGGCGGGCAAGGGCGCGGGCATCAGCGAGTCCATGTACGCCTCCACCTGTGCGACCTGCTCCTCCGACAAAGACTTCAGTACATCCTCCGGGGTTGCCTTGATAATAGCCTCGATCTCCTCCAGCGTCTGGCAGGCCATAAGCCGGTCAAACAGGTGGCAGGGACATTTGCAATCCTCGCCGGTGCAGCCCTCTGTGCAGGTATCGATATGCTTGGAAGCATTAGATACGGGCTTCACATACAGCGGGCAGCCCTCCTTATGCGTCTCGCCCTCGGCTGCGCCGCAGGTGCATTCCTTGGGAGCCTCAGTCTCGGCAGGCTTCTCCGTTTCCGCAGGCTTTTCCGTCTCGGAAGGCTTCTCGGTTTCGGAGGGCACGGGGGTCTCCGTCGGCTTGGGCCCCTCCGTGGGTGTTGGCGTTTCCGTTACCTCCGGCGTGGGAGTCTGGGTTTCTTCCGTGAACGTAAGCTCGCCGTTTGTAGCGGCCTGATCGGTAGAAAGCGCCAGCGTGCCGGGAAGCACTACTCCGATAACCAACACAAGGCTGACAATCAGTGCGAATCCTTTTTTGTTCTTCATAGCGCTGCCTCCTTACGAATTGGGCCAACCCTTGGCGTCCATGACGGTATCGCCGTTGTTGGCGGTCTGCACGGCCTGGGCGGAAACATCCACCGTTGCCGTGGCGTTCTGGTACTCGTTGCCCATGTCGGGCTTAAATGTTACAGCGGTGAAGATGGGCGCGGTGACTTCTCCGGGCTTCAGGGGCTTGGAATAATAATAGTAGCCGTCCTTTTCCGTCCAGTCGGCGGTGTTGAGCGTCAGCTCCACCAGACCGGTATCCGGCGTACCCTCGCCCTGAAGCTGGATGTTCTTTTCGACCTTTACCCGTATCCATGCGTCAGATGCACCGGTGTTTTTCACCTCCGCGATCTTGGTGACGGCGGCATTGGGCATCACGCCGGTCAGGTTTCCAAAGGGCTTGGTTTTCTCCATGTCCGCCCATTCCTGCACGGCGATTTCCACGCCGCCGGTGGTGATGACGTTATGCGCCTTCCCCTCGGAGGTGAAGTACGCAAGGGTTCCTGCGGCAAGCGTGGCGATACAGATCGCCAGCACCGACAGAATCAAGAGTTTTCGCTTCATAGTCCTTAACTCCTCTCAAGCTGGTTTTTGCCATATCACCCATAAGGGATATGAAAGCAGGTTTCTATGATCGTGTCAGACCATATGAGAACATCCGGTCTTGCCGGGTTCTCTCATATGGCCTGCACCCCGAAGGGTACAGACCACATAGGTGGAGGGGAATAGCACAGCCAATTGCAAAGCTGTGCTAAATTAGATTACTGCCAGTTGGAAGCGGGAGTACCCCAGGGATTGTAGTTGGCACCGAAAGCGGCCTCCATAGCGGCGGCAGCATTGTCAAAGCCCTCGGCCTGGCAGGCAATGGCGAACACGGGGCAGGAAACGCTGTTCCAATCCCAACCATCGTCCAGAGTAACTTCCTTGCCAAAGGCGTAGCACTTGCCGTCCTTGATGTCGAAGGTCTTATCAAGGTAAACGCCCTGCACGAACTGCTCGGTAGTGGCATTGGCGTCAACAGGCTGATAGTAATCCGCGAAGTAGACATTGTACTTGATGTCGTCGATGGTAGTCTCGAAGTAATTCCACTTGTTACCATGCTTCCAGTTCCATTCAACGTCATAAGTAGAGATAACATTGCCGTCAACGACCTTGTTGCCAAAATTGAAGTGCAGAACGTTCATGCCGGCATTGAAGGTTTCATAGCCATCGTCAAGCGCGGAGGGGATGGCAAAGTAGGCACGGATATAAGCCTTCTCAGAACCGGTGTTCTTGATGGTGACCATCTTGTCCACATAGTTCTTGGCAATAGGCATACCATACTCGTCCTTATCGCCTTGGGCAGAGCCGACGATTGGGTACAGCTTCTTGTTCTGCTCAAAAGGCACAAGGCCGTTCTCGCCGCGCTGCTGCTCGATCAGCTCGATTTTTACATTTCCGACTGCAAACGTGTTGGTGGCTTGATCGGTGTCGGTGAAGTAAGCCAGAGATGCGCCTACGATGGCGATTGCGACCAGTGCGACGCACAGGAAAATCGCGGTCAGTTTCTTCTTCATGTACTCAGTCTCCTTAAATAAGTATTTGGTATCTTGTCTGCGCCCGCGCGCAGAGGGTTACTTGTTTGCGATGTTGTTCCAAGCCTCAGAAGCACTAAAGGTCTCAGTAGCGTTCTTATGGAGCTGAGAGGCGTAGGCCGTGATCGTCAGTTTCGGAAGAGTCTCATTCGTAAAAGCGTTCATCTGCTCCTTGGTAACAGAACCCTTAACGGAGACCTGATCGTCCTTCAGGACGCTGTAGGCTGTACCGATCTGATTGGTGGTGCCGTCAACAACACGGTAGTAGACCGCATCGGTAACACCGTCGAGCTTCGTCCAGCCGTCAGCGATAACATACTCAAGGTAGGTATCGAAGTTTGCGGACTTGTCCAGCTTCACAAACAGGTAGCACTCTTCGGAGCCAGACAGGACAGTCGCCTTGGGGTTCTTGCTGATGGTGTAGCCCGGAATCATTTTGTACTCCGTGCCGGTGGTCTCTTTCAGCTCAACCTTGATGTCGCTGGTGGTAAAGGTATTCGTTACCACATCAGACTTCGCGGTCAGCCAGGCCAACGTACCTGCTACAACGCCAACGACCAGTAGAGTCAGCGCCAGCACCAGTGCCAAACCTTTCTTCTTCATGTCGTTTTCCTCCTTTCCTATGGTTTTTGCGATGGGGTTTTATTCCAACAGATGCTTGATGCATCTGTTGGAATCACAAGAAATCAGTTGAAAGCAGCCCAGGCAGCTTCTGCGTTGGCGAAGCCGTCAGCCTGAATGGCGTAAGCATTGACGGTGATGGTCATGCCCTCGATGGTTGCAAGCTGCTCATTCGTGATAGTGCCGGGAACGGTGATGGAATCAAACAGAGCGTCCAGAGCGACATCAGCGGTGGGAGCACCGACGGTCCCCTTGTACCAGAACTCGTAGGTACGAGTGTTCGCGGTATCATCCTTGGTGTTGCTCTTGTAGATCCAGTTCGCAGCGTCATAGCCGTTGAAAATGTTGGTCAGGGTTGCACCATTGGGGTCAAAGATGGCATCCAGCTCTTTAGCCTTGGAGAAGGTGACCGTCATCTTGATGTAGCTGCTTTCACTGCCGCTCAGAACGGTGACCATGGGGTCTTTGTTGTAGGTGTGACCGGGCAGCAGCTTGTAGTTATTGGCCTTGACACGATCAGCGCCTTCAACCAGAGAGCCGTCAGTATTCGCCTTGGCCTCGTCCAGCTTGATTGCTACGGAGCCGACGCTGAATGTGTTGACGACTTCATCGTTGGAAGTCAGGAACGCCATTGTTCCCAGCACCGAGGCGGTAACAAGCAACACCGCACAGAGGGTCAGGAGCAGAGCCTTGTTTCTTGTTTTCATCACGAAAACCTCCTAAAAAATTGTTATATAGGGAGCCTTGCGGCATTGCCCTTGAATCAATGAAGCGCTTACTGCGCGTCCCGTTCCGCTTCCCGCTTTATCAGCTCCTGCCGGAGCGCATCGGCGGCAGCTTTGTCGAAGCGGCCTGCCTCGACGGTCTGACGAATGGCCTCCACCTCGTCGTCTGTGAGCAGATTATCGGTCTTCCGCCGAATCTCGTCGGTCAGGCTTTCACCGGCGGGTTCTTCCGGCGCGGCATCGACCGCAGCGGCCTTGTGCGCCGCAGCATGAGCGCCTTTCTTGCGCCGGGAGGATTTTTTCTTTTTGCTCTCGTCCTTGTCTTTGTCGTCCGCGAAAATATCGGGGATGAATACAAGCAGCAGCAGAACAGCGCCTGCGGAGATAGCAATGTACATTCCGGGCGGATGCTGGATGTAATCTGCAACATAGCCGAGATACGGGATGGAGAAGATCGGTGTGCCGATCACATTTTTATAATGTACGAGGGAGCCGTCCTCTGCTTCGTTGGCGTCGCCCTTGGTGCGGAAGCGGATCACGGTGGGGTCTTCCTCGTCCGGGACGATACCCACGACGCGGTGCGTGGCCACAGTATTCTCGTCCAGCATGAACGTGATGGGCTGTCCATCTGTTATGGTGTAGGGGTCAACCTTTTTCACATAAATCAGCGAACCGGTGTGATAGGTCGGCTCCATGGAGCCGGATAGCACGGTGAATACCTGCAATCCCACGACCCTCGCGCCAACCAGCAGGAGCGCCAGAAGCACCACTAGCGCGACCAGGATGCTGCTGAGCACGTTCCAGATTTTCTTGAGAGATTTGTTCATAAAGCTTCTTAAGTATCCTCTTTCTCTAAAACTTCAGCCCTGACGTTTGGCACAACAAAGCTATAAATCTGTTCAAATGCCCATTGGGTCGTTTCCTCGCTGTTTTCCAGCTCGCCGTTCATAACTCTGGAGGCAAAGAACAGCATTGTGGAGAAGATCTGATGAATGAGCATGTCCATGTATGTGCCGGGCTTGAAAGACTTGCTTGCTTTTTCAATCAGCGGCTGGAAACACGCAAGATGTGTTTCGTATGCATGAGCGCGGCAGCTTGCGGAATAATAGTACCGAATGTAGAAGATACAATCGGCTGGCTTACTCAAGATAAGGTCCCAGCTCTTTTTCCAGAGGATATACGCCCGCTCTTTCCATGAGAGCCCCGGCATATGCATGATAGGAAGCGTCTTTTGCAGAAGGTTGGCAAAGTTCACATCCTCCATGTGAAGTGCCGCGCTGAGCAGGTCATCTTTGCCGGAAAAACACTTATAAATATATGCCTCGTTCAGCTTCGCTTCGGATGCAATGGCTTTGGTGGTGGTTTTCTCCATGCCATCCCGCGCTACGACGCGAACTGCGCTGTCGATGAAGACCTGCCGCATCTCTTGTACTTCCAACTGCACACCTCTTTCTGGAAAATAAGCGGGTACTTATCCTGTCCGGGAAAAGAAAGCAGAACATCAGCACGCGCCGACTGATCTGCTGGTTTTGGCGAAAAAACATCGTGGAGTTCATCACTCGACGGACAGACGGGAATTCAATCCACGATCCGAAACTTCACATCAAACCTCCTTCATATCAAAAAAGCCTTGGGATTCGGTGCTTCGTGGAGTTCATCACTCGACGGACAGACGGGAATTCAATCCACGATCCGAAACTTCACATCAAACCTCCTTCATATCAAAAAAGCCTTGGGATTCGGTGCTTCGTGGAGTTCATCACTCCATCAAATCACTCCATCCAAGGCAGCAAAACGCTGGAATAGCTGTGCTTTTTTCGTGCACATGACACAAAAGCTTGACTGCGCATTTCAGAACCCTACGGCGTTCAATTTTTTCATATTGTCCCGCTTCAAAATCAGAGAAGAGTGGACATACCGATCCAGCGTGATGGTCGTGGTCGCGTGTCCCAGCACCTCCGAAAGCGATTTGATTTCAAACCCTACCTCGACGGCTCGCGTCGCAAACGTGTGACGAAGCGTGTGAAAATGAACGCCCTCCAGGCCACATTCGCGGGTATATTTCTCCATCCTGTATTGCAAAGCACGCGGCTCCATATAATTTTCCGTGCCGGTTAAAACGTAAGCGGCTGAACTGTGGGGATTCATCTTCCCGCAAAGCTCAGCCGTGTAGTCTGTTATGGGAATCGTCCTGATGGAAGTATCGCTTTTGGGTGTTCCGATCACGATCCTTGTCCGTGTGCTGCCGGCGGCGCTGGTATCGCGCAGCCGTTGAAGCGTGGCGTCGATACGGATCGTCTGTTCTTTTAAGGATATATTGCCCCATTGCAGCGCACAAAGCTCTCCGATCCGAACGCCTGTGAACAGCGTCAGCAGCACGCCGAACTTGCAGGTGTCCATATCATCCAGAAGATAAGAAACGAAACGCGTCTGCTCTTCGCGGGACAGCACTCGCATTTCCTTTTTCCCCGGCTTGGGGTAATTGATCTCGATAGCCGGGAATCCTCCGGTGAAAAATGTTGCTGTGTATTTCAGGATACCGTGCAGAACGACAAGCACATCATGCACGGTCTTCGGAGCCAGCTCATCCTCGAAAAGCAGCTCCTCTGTGAAGTCGTCGATCAGGCCGGTCGTCATGCCCATGGGGAAGCAGCCGCCGAGCTTCGGCTTGATGTGCTTCCGCAGAGCGGTATCATATTTAATATAGGTAGACTCCTTCACTTTGGGCTTTCGCATACGCAGCCATTCGTCACAGTAGAACGAAAAGCGATGCCGGGAGTTCGTGCTGGGAATTGGCTTCCCATTGACCAGCGCCGCTTTGCACTTGGTCACTTTTTCCTTGGCCTCCCGATAAGTCTTGCCATAGCAGAAGCCGTACTTGATTTTGCCGGAAAGCTCGTATCCTTTGATATAGCGTGCTTCCCATCTGCCGTCCTTGCGTTTGAAAATGTTTTCGCCTTTTGCCATCTTGAGAACCTCCTAATTTTTTGAAAACGTTGTGGCAACACACATTCTACCAACAGCACCAAGCTGTTCCAGACTGCGCATTTGACTGCGATAAACCGTCAGTCGAACGTGTCAGCAGCAGGAATCGGGCACAAAATTTCAAGTTCACACCCGTGCCCCGATTTCTTTTTTCAAAAACTGCCGCAAATTCACCTCTTCCTATTGATTTTTACCGAGTTAAGTGCTATAATCTGGTATGAATATTATAGGGCGTAAGGGTCATGGAGTGATGAACTCCACGAAATAAGAAGCTGCGTCTGAGACGTTACACTTGGCAAGCAATGCCTGCGTTTATACAAACTTGACGAACAGGGAGATTTCCGTCACCGGAAATCTCCCTGCTGCTTGTTGGGGCGATGCTCCCCAAACCCCTTGATTGATCGAACGGTTCCCGTTCGGCTGCGCCCTGCGTTGCAGTGCTATTTTTCCTGCTGATGCTCTTTTGTCTGCCGCTGTTCCTCTGCATCCGTGCACAGGAGCATCCCGGCGTTGGCCTTATAAATCTGGAGCTGCTTTGCCTCGTCACGCGCCTTGGAAAGCGCCGCATAATCGAGCTTCTTCTGCACAAGCAGATCAGAATATTCTGCTTGCAGGCTCTTGACCGTGGGCAGTTTTTTCAGCGCCAGATCGTCAAACGCTTTCTTCGCAGCCTTGTGGATGAGGATGTCACTCTCATGCGCATCGTAGTATTTCTTGGAATACCCGGCCTTGCGATAGGCGGTGTAGACATCTCTGGTCTTGGCATAGTTGATGATGTGCGTTTTCAGCACGGTAATCTCCGCCATACGGCTCTCTGCCGCCTTTATTTTTGCTGTCAATTCCTTCGTTTTGGCGCTTGCAGCATCCGCATAATCGGCCAGCGCGTCGAAATCTGCGAAGTCATGCTTCTGAATGAACAACAGCGTTTCGGCCATGCTTTTCAGCTTTATCACTTTCAGCTTCTGGTCGTAGGCAGTGCCTTTACCGCTGCCGATTTTGGCCTCGATCTGTGAAATCAGCGTCGGCTTCAACGGCTTGGACGAATACGTCTTTTTCCTGCGCGGCGTATGCACCCGCGTGCCGAGAATAACCGCCCGCAGTTCTTCTTCTGAGTAACCTTCACCCAATGACCGGAGCCGGATATTCTGCGGCTGACCGTCCCGCATGAAGGTGACGTGTTTGCCGCGCTTTACGGTGTAACCGGCTGCTTCCACCAGCTTCAAAAATGCCTCAAAATCTTTCGGTTTCTGCGCCAGCGCCGCGTCGATGGCCGCACGCAGCAGATCGCGCTGACAGGGCTTTGCATTGCCGCCCATCCACTTGTTGTAGCTCTTGCCGTGCGGTTTTGGATTTTCAATTACAGACAGCCGGTGCTCCATACAGACAAGATCACTGAGCTTTCGGACGGCCTCAGTGCTTCCCCAGAAGTTGCGGAATTTTCGCGTGCAGTCCAGCGTGGTGGAGTTCCAAATAATATGGTTATGAATGTGCTTTTTGTCGGTGTGGGTACAGACGATAAAGGCATGGTCGCCCTTCGTGAAGCGCCTGGCAAATTCATAGCCGAGCCGGTTGGCTTCCTCCGGAGTGACCTCACCCGGCTTGAACGACTGGCGAATCTGATACGCGATCACATCGCTGGCCTGCTCCCGGCCGGTGAGCTGGCGGTACTGACGCTTGGATAGAAGAAACTCGCTGTCCGCTGTCTTTGCATCACAGGCATAGGCCGAAATATATTCGCCGTCTTCCGTCTTATCCGGATTCTTTGCGTAGTCTGTCCGCTCCGTCAGACATTGGGCAATGGTCTTGCCCTTGTTGACGTGCATGGGAATGATTCGCGTGGTCGCCACGAGCAAGCCCCCTTTGCAAAAATAGCGCGAGAGTTTTCACCCTCCCGCGCTATGCGTTACCAATATACTTTTTCTTTCATCCAGTCCCGCAGCAGATGAAGCTGTGCAACAAGCCACGCACCGAGCATCGGCAGACCGTAGGGCGAAAGCAGAAACGCCGCTACAAGCTCGATCACACCGTTTTTTACATTGTGGTCGATGAAACTGAAAACGCTCACAAGGACGAGAAGCACAGACAGGATATTCAGCAGCACGGCGGAAATATGCAGGGTCAGCGTGCAGAGCCAGATCAGGAACGCGAGGACAAGCATGACCGGAGCCAGCAAGATTTTCAGAATGAACTTCATATTTTCATCAACTCCTTCGCCTACATATTACAATTTAATAGGAGCGGAGGCAAGGATGCCGCAGAGAGGGACAGCATTGGAGCCGCGCTCCATTATTTGATGCCTGCAAGCTTTACCAGTATCCCATTCGCCATGTCCCAAAGCTGCTCCTGATTTTGGACGACCTGCTCCAAATCTGTATCATAGACGCGCCCGGATTCATTCATCCGCCGCGCAATCTGATTGATGTTGTTGCTGGCATAGCGAAGAAGTGATACCATTTCTTTCAGCTCCGGCAGCTCCAACCGGACAATCATGCCGTCAATGGCGATGCGGCGCAGATAGGCGCTGAGATTGGTCATGCCCGCCTGCGTCATTTTTTCTTCGATCATGCTCTTCTCCGCTTTGGATACCCAGAAGATGATCTGCACATTTCTGTTTCTGGCCATGGTCATCGCTCCTGTCCCGGCAGCTTTTTCTCTGCGGTCTTTGCCTGAATCGCCGTCTTATTTTTCTGAATTTTCTCAAGCACAGATGGGCGCTTTTCCGGCGCAGCTTTTTCTTTTGCCAGCTCCTCGCGCACACGAGAGACAAGCAGATTGACAAGGCCGGGATTGACCTGCGATACGAGAAAATACCGGCTACGTTCATGCCCCCATTCGTCGGCATCGGTACAGACCGGAATCGTTTGCGCCCAGGCTTTATTATCTCGGCTGATTCGTCCGTCGTGGTCAAACGCACGCACGGTATTGGCAAGCACATACGCCACACGCTCCATGCCGAACTGCGCTGCGACCTGTGCAGATGCCTTGCCTGCGTCGAGGCAGTAGTCGTGGTAGCTTTCATGGATTGCAGTTTCCAGTGCGTCCCGGCAGGCCATGTTCACGCGAAAGGATTCCCGGTAAGCGGGCAGCTCATCATGCTCAATGGCATACTCTGCGCTCTGCTTATAGACAGGGATATTTGCGGTTTCAGAAGAAATTTTTTGGATATCATTACGTTCCATAATCGTCCTCCTTGTAATCTTGATTTGTACTCGTTCTTTCCGTATAATAAGAAAAACGGTGGTGGTAAAATGGCAAACAACGATCAGCTCTGGCAGGAAGCAAAGAAGCGCTGCCGACTGGATGATGAAGATATCGCCCTCGCCAAACGGCTGGGGCTGAATCCGCGCAGCCTTATCAAGAACATTCCCAGCAAAAGCGAGCCGTGGAAGACTCCCGTCAAAAACTGGCTCCATGAGATAGAGGCAAAGCGCAGCAAAAAGGCAGAGCAGAAGCAGCGCCGCCGCGAGAAAGAGGCAAAGGTGCAGGATAGCGCCGACAAGGAAAAGTAATTCCTCGTCGGCGCTGTTTTGTTATCTGCTTTCCTGCTCCCGCTGCTTTTCGGGCGTGTCCTGCGTCTGGCGCGTCGGTGTGTTTTTCAGCCGTGCCAGTACGGAGGGGCGTTCTGCTTTTGCAGAGATTGCAGCATCATCCGCCAACTGCTCCATGGGCGTGCGCTCGTCGATGTTCAGCTCGGCGTTGAGTTCTGCAAGCCGTGCAGATTTTACGCGCAGCTCTTCCTCTTGCGGGAAGGGCTTACCCAGCTCTGCCTTTGCAGCTTCCATCTGTGCGGTCATCGCGTCCAGCGTGTTTCTGACATTCTGCAATCTGTCCGGCATGGCGTTCAAAACGTTATCGATACGAGTGAGGTTGCCGCGTGCATCCTTGCCCAGCGTCACGCGATGGGGCATCTGCCCTTTGAGCGTCAGAACATAGTCCTTGCCGAAATCCTCCAGCGTGAGGGACATCTGGAATCCGCGGTAAGTGCCGATGGGCACTGGCTCCATACCCCGCACATCCTTGAACGCTTCGAGCAGCGCCGCACCGGCGTTGTCCTTATCCGTAAGATTATCGTTTTTGACCGTCATACCGGCAAACCCGTCCTCCGGATGTGGATGCGCCGCCAGCGTTTTCATGTCTGCCTCAAGGCCGGAAATAAAGCCTCTGGACTTTTCAATGTCCTCCGGGAATTTCTTCAAAAGACTGTCCTCCAGCTTGTATTGCTGGCTCTGGTGACTGGCCTTCATCAGCTTCAATCTCGCAACGTCCACATCCAAATCCATCTTCTCTTTGATTCTCTCGTCTCCGGCACACAGCGCCTTGATCTCCGCGTAGGAAAGGGCCGTTTCGTCCACATCCTCGCAGGAGCGAACCGGAGATTTTGAGGTCATGATCTGGGAAATGAATTTCTGTTTATTCTCCACTGTCTGCCACAGATAGGCGTCAAATGTGGATTCGGTGACGTAACGGTAAATGTGGACTTCCTTGTTGCGGTTGCCCTGGCGGATGATGCGGCCGCTGCGCTGCTCCAAATCACCGGGACGCCACGGGCAGTCGAGATCATGGAGCGCCACGAGCCTGTCTTGAACGTTCATACCGGCACCCATCTTGAAGGTGCTGCCCATAAGCACACGCACCTGACCGGCACGCACCTTTGCGAACAGTTCCTTCTTCCGAACTTCGGTATTGGCTTCATGGATGAACGCGATCTGCTCACGGGGGATGCCGCGGACGACGAGCTTTTCCCGGATGTCGTCGTAAATCGTGAACGCCGGTTCTTCGGCTGTATCCTGACCAATGGCAGCTTCCAGCGCGTGAAGTTCCGGACTGTCGAGGTTCCCGCCTGCGGCCTTTGCCGCTCTGGATGCAGGCACTGCCGCTTTTGGTGTGGAGAGGTCGCAGAAGACGAGCTGGGTGAGTTTATCTGCCTGTCCGTCCTTCCAGACGGAATAGATATTATCCACGCACAGATTAACCTTACTGCCTGCCTCATCGGGCAGATCAGGATTGATAACACGCTGGTCAAGCCCCAGCTTGCGTCCGTCCGAGGTAATCTTGAGCATGTTGTCGGTGCTTGCATCCACGATTCCCGCGTGGACTTTTGCGGCACGCTCGGAAAGCTCCTGCACCATACCCTTTTGAATTTCTGTCGGCTGTGCCACGACGTTGTGATAGATTGGCGTCGGCGTAGGCAGGTGCAGTTGATCCGCCGTCTTGATGTCGGCGGCTTCCTTGAATAGCTGCATCAGCTCTGGGAGATTGAAGAACTTTGAAAATCGGGTGCGCGCCCGGTAGCCGGTGCCCTCCGGGGCAAGCTCAATGGCCGTCGCAGTTTCTCCAAAGGTGGACGCCCAGCAGTCAAAATGCGTCAGGTGCTTGCGCTGAAGCATATCATGCTGGAGATACCGCATCATGGTGTACAGTTCTGTCATGGAGTTCGAGACCGGCGTGCCGGTCGCAAATACGATACCCTTGTTGCCGGTGATCTCATCAATGTACCGGCATTTCAGGAGCATATCCGAAGACTTCTGCGCGTCGGTAGTAGAGAGGCCGGCAACGTTGCGCATTTTTGTGTAGAGAAACAGGTTTTTGAACGCATGGGCTTCGTCCACATAGAGCCGGTCTACGCCAAGCTGCTCGAAGGTGATGACATCATCCTTGCGGCTGGTGTCCTGCAATTTCTTGAGCTTCACTTCGAGGCTCTTTTTCGTTTTCTCCAGACTCTTGATGGTGAACCGCTCGGCATTGTTTGCCCTTAGCTCCATCAGGCCGTCTTCAATTTCATAAATCTGCTCTTGCAGCATCCGCTCCTGCCGTTCTCTGGAGACCGGGATACGCTCAAACTGGCTGTGGCCGATGATAACGGCGTCATAGTCGCCGGTGGCAATACGGGCGCAGAATTTCTTGCGGTTTCTCGGCTCAAAGTCCTTTTTGGTGACGGCAAGAATATTGGCAGAGGGGTACAGACGCAGGAACTCCGACGCCCACTGCTCAATCAGGTGATTGGGCACCACAAACATGGGCTTGTGGCAAAGGCCGAGGCGTTTGCTCTCCATAGCTGCCGCGACCATCTCAAAGGTCTTGCCCGCGCCGACTTCGTGTGCAAGGAGCGTGTTGCCTCCGTACAAAATGTGAGCAACCGCGTTCAACTGATGCTCACGAAGCTGTATCTCCGGATTCATACCGGAGAATGTAATATGCTGGCCGCTGTATTCGCGTGGACGGGTGGAGTTGAAAAGCTCGTTGTACTTCCGAACCAGATCGTGCCGCCGCGTCGGGTCTTTCCATATCCATTCCTGAAATGCGTCCTTGATTGCCTGCTGCTTCTGCTGGGCAAGCGTGGTCTCCTTGGAGTTGAGCACACGCTTCTCTCTGCCGTCTGCATCCTCGATAGTGTCGTAAATGCGCACGTCGCGCAGATTCAGTGTATCTTCCAGAATCTTGTAGGCATTGGCACGTTCCGTGCCGTAGGTCATATAGGCGTTGATGTCGCCGCGGCCGACAACACTCTTGCCGGTGATATTCCATTCCGCGCTAAAATCCGAGTAGTTGACATCAATATTCCGCCGTACATAGAAGGCAGGATTCAACAGCTCAAACATGAATTGCTTGATATACGCTTTGTCAATCCATGTTGCTCCGAGGCGCACTTCAATTTCAGAAGCATCCAAGTCTCTGGGCTGTGCCTGCTCCAAAGCTGCGACATTCGTGCTGTAGTCCGCAAGCCCTTCTTTGGGGAATCCGGGCGCGGCATAGCTTCTGGCAATGCGCAGCTTCTCACGGACATCCCCGGAGAGATATTCGTCCGCCGTCTGCCAATTACCATATACCGGGTCAAGGAAAATGACGCCGCGCAGATCGTCAATCAGTTCCTCCTGACTTTTACCGGAAAGCTGCGACATATATTCCATATCCACACAGGCTTTTTCGGAAATGGACAGCGCCAGCGCCTCTGCTGCTGTATCCACGGATGTAATGACCTCATGGGGCTTGATCGTCCGCTTTGTAAAAATGTCGGCCTTGCGCTTGAGGTTGTTTTCTTCATCCAGCACTTCCAGAGAGCAGAGTAGGAAATATGAGCTATCGTCCGAAAACGCCAGATTGTTGGCACGGGCGTTGATAAGCCCATATTTCTCCGTAAAGGAATCATAGAGGCCATTCAGCTCCTGCTGTGTCTGATGGCTTGCCTCATCGGAGACAAAGCCGTCCATCTGCTGGCCAATGAGCTTCTGTACGCAGTCCCGAAGCTGCACCATGCCCTTGACACGCTCTTTTGCCGTTGCGTTCAGGTCGGGCTTGACCATACGGCTGTTCTCGCGGTAATACACCTCGCCGTCTACAATGGCATAGCTGTAGTTTTTGATATCCGGGTCTGCGGGAATAGATGTGCTGATCTTCTCGTTTTCTCCAAGGTCGGGCAGCGCCGCTTCCTGATATTTGCCGCCGATTTTCTGCACCGCTTCATGGAGCAGCGTCCCCAAATCTGCACCTTCGAAGGGGTTGACGGTATAATCCTGCTTGCCGTACTGCGTGCTCTCCGAAGATGGGGTTCCAAGCACCATTTCCGGATGCTCTGCGAAGTAACTGTTGATGGCAAAACCGTTTTCGGACTGGCCGAGGTGAATCCAGTCCTCGTCGATCTCAATGGGGCGGTCTCTGCGTTGCAGGAAGATGATATCCGAAACCACATCCGTACCGGCGTTGGCGCGGAACGCATTGTTGGGCAGACGAATGGCACCCAGCAGCTCCGCCCGCTGCGCGATGTACCTGCGGACTTCGGGCGATTGCTTGTCCATCGTATAGCGGGAGGTCACAAACGCGATCACACCGCCCGGACGCACTTGGTCGAGGGTTTTGGCAAAGAAGTAGTCGTGAATGGAAAAACCGAGCTTGTTATAAGCCCGGTCATCTACCTGATATTGTCCGAACGGGACGTTGCCCACGGCGAGGTCATAGAAGTCTTTTCTGTCCGTTGTCTCAAAGCCTGCGATGGTAATGTCCGCCTTGGGATAAAGCTGCTTGGCAATGCGCCCGGTGATGCTGTCCAGCTCCACCCCGTAGAGCTTGCTGCCCTGCATCTGCTCCGGCAGCAGGCCGAAGAAGTTGCCGACGCCCATAGACGGCTCCAGAATGTTGCCGGTCTGGAAGCCCATATTGCCGACCGCTTCATAGATCGCCTTGATGACGGTAGGGCTGGTGTAGTGGGCGTTCAGCGTGGAGGCACGGGCGGCAGCATATTCCTCCGGGGAAAGTGTGGCGTACAGCTCTGCAAACTCGTCCGACCAGTTTGGTTTATTTTCATCGAACGCATCAGCCAAACCGCCCCAGCCCACATATCGGGAGAGGATTTCCTGCTGTTCCGGGCTGGCCTGCAATCCCTCAAACTCCAGCTCTTGCAGAAGATGGATAGCCGCCATATTTGCCCGAAACTTTGCTTTTGCGCCGCCGACGCCGAGGGCATCATCTGTGATGTGGAAATTCTGCGCATTGCGGTGGCTTGCCGCCTTGAAGTCAGCATAAGCGGCCTGCTCCGCAGCGGCAACGCTGGGAAAGTCCTGCCACTCGCCGTCAATGGGGATGGATACCGCAGGACGGTGTGCGGGAGGCTCGTCGATCTCAGCCTGAGAAATGGCATCATCAAAATCAGGCACAAACTCGCCCATTTCCGAAAGCGCCGCGCGCCCTTCCTGCTCCAGAATCAGAGCTTCTTCCTCGCTCATGGCGGGAGGTTCTGTCTCGATAGGTTCCGCAGAGGGCGGGTCATGCTCCGGCTCGCCAAAGCGCAGGGTGCGAATCTCCACATCATAGGGGAGGCTGTTTTTATCACCGGGATATACCGCCACGGTTTCCTCGGTGTAGGTGGGTACCTGTTCCGGCTGCGGATACCGCTCCATGAGACGCGCGAAGCTCTCCCTGCTCTCCGCACGGGAAACGGGATAGCGAAGTGATGGGTCACGGAGAGAAATATCAAACAGACCGATGCTCTCAATAATGAACGGCTTGCCGTCCTCCAAATAGACGGTATCGCCCACAGAATACGGGAACGGTTCTCGCTGCGGGACTGGGGCACTATCAACCGCTTCAGGATGTTCAGCAGCCTGTGCTTCCGGTTCATGCCAGCGGTATTGCTCCACGTCCTCATCCGAAACATGAATGAGGTCGCTGAAATCGAGGTTTTCCA
>ERZ791868.405-NODE-405-length-36839-cov-5.970449_pt1 | contig 36839 bp, 38 predicted proteins | sample MGYA00510281_ERZ791868 | MGnify/ENA primary metagenome ERZ791868 (study PRJEB30046, sample SAMN00792046) | human gut metagenome | study: EMG produced TPA metagenomics assembly of the A metagenome-wide association study of gut microbiota in type 2... | reverse complement strand
GATGAAGCAGACCGCCACGCCCAAGGGCGAACACAGCTATGAGGTCTATACCGTGGCCGCCACCTGTACCAGCCCCGGTTATACCGTCCGCGAGTGCTCCGTCTGCGGCGACCGTCATATCGAGGACATCACTTCTGTTCTGCCCCATAACTACGAATCCCATGTCATCGCCGCTACCTGCGAGAACGGCGGCAAGACCATCCACCGCTGTGACGGCTGCGGCAGCAGCTTCGTCACAGACTACACCGATGCGCTCGGTCATAGCTGGGATGAGGGAACCCTCGTCACCAACGCCACCTGCACCGGCGAGGGCGTCATGGAATACCGCTGCACCCGCTGTGGCTACCACCGTCTGGATGCCGACCCCGCGGATGGCCACATCCCCGGCGCTCCTGTTACCTGCACGGAACCCCAGCTCTGCACCCGCTGCGGCGCTGTGCTGGAAAAGGCCCTGGGACACGATTACAAGTCCGAAGTGACTGCTCCCACCTGCACCGAGATGGGTTACACCACCAACACCTGCGCCCGCTGCGGCGATACCACCAAGACCGACTATACCGAGCCTGCCGGTCATAAACCCGGCGACTGGATCATCGACAAGGAGCCTACCACCGACGCTGCGGGCAGCAAGCACAAGGAGTGCGAGAACTGCGGAGAGAAGCTGGAAACCGCCGAAATCGAGAAAATCTACAACAGCGGCACCACGGACAGCAAGGGGGAGGCCATTGTAGGCGGCTACCTTGTGACCGTCACCGATACCGACACCAAAAATCCGGTGGCAAACGCCGCAGTTGCGCTCCACAAGGATAACAGCATCTCCATCCGCCTGCCGAACAGCCGCCTGCTGGACTATGCCGACCAGACCACCGTGACCGTGCAGCTTGTCAAGGACAAGTCCGCTGTGCCGGACATGAGCATCGCTGTCACGGATAAGAATGACAACTACGCCTCCGGCAAGACCGACAAGGCAGGTCAGATCACCGTTCCCACCGGCAGCGGTAAGACCAACGAGGACGGCAAGGTCACTACTGGCTATGAGGATGCGGACGGCGACCGCTGGACGCTGACCGTCAAGGTCATCCGCACGGACACGAAGCGCCCCATCTCCGGCAGTGCAGTGTCCATCGGCAAGACCGGCAATATCACGGTGAAGCTGCCGGACGGCACAGATCTGGACGCCAAGCATCAGGTGACGGTCATCGTGACCGACCACAAGAAGGCTCCCCAGCAGGGCAAAAATGTTGCGGTCAAGGGTGATCTGGGTCAGTCTGCCGCAGGCAAGACCGACAAAAACGGTGAGCTGACCGTCCCCGAAGTGGAGCAGACCGAGCGCCACGGCGTTTACATCGTCGGCTACACGGACGGCACCTTTGGCCCCAGCCGCAGCATGACCCGCAGTGAAGCCGCCGCGATCTTCGCCCGCCTGCTTGCCGAGAAGAACGGTGACACCATTTCCACGGCGGCAAATACCAAATTTGCGGATATTCCCGCCCATGCCTGGTATAGCGGCTATGTGAAGTATCTGAGCAACAACGGCATTACCTACGGTAAGAGCAAGACCATCTTTGCCCCCAACGATGCCATTACCCGCGCGGAATTTACCACGATGGCCGTCCGTTTCTTTGATGTGTACGGTGATGGCGACGCTGAGATCATGGAACAGTTCAGCGGCTTCAACGATGTTTCTTCCGGCTATTGGGCGGCAGAATACATCAAGTACGCCGCGCTCCACGGCTGGATCAACGGCTACGGGGACGGCTCGTTCCACGCAGAGCGCGAGATCAACCGCGCCGAGGTCGTCACCATCGTCAACCGCCTGCTGGGCCGCGAAGCGGATGAGGACTACATTGCGGACAATCTCCGCAAGCTGAACACCTTCCCGGATGTCAGCCGTAAGCATTGGGCGTACTACGCAGTCATGGAGGCTGCCAACGCCCATACCGCTGTGCTGGGCGAGAGCGAAAGCTGGAGCAAGTAAATCGTATCCCCTGCGGGTGGTCTGAGAGCAGACCACCCGCATTTTTTAACTAAACCTAACCATTAAAAAAAGGAGCACTGAATATGCTGAAAATCACTGCCATTGGCAATCTGACCCACGATGTGGAACTGAAGATGAACGAGAATACCGGCAAACCCTATGCCATCCTGCGTATCGCCTCGGATCGCCGCTATAAGGATAAGGACGGCAACAAGCTCACCGATTTTATCTCCATCAAGGTGCGCGGTCCTCTGGCGGAGCGCTGCGCCGAGTTTGCCTGGAAGGGCTGTAAGCTGGCGGCTGCCGGCGATTTCGAGACCATCACCTTCGCGGACGATCCCCAGCGCCAGCCTGGTTTCCTCATCAAAGCCAGCGATGTGGAATTCCTGCCTCCCCGCAAGGCGGAGGATGCGGCGCAGGCTGTGGATGCTGCGTCTGTTTGTGAGGATGCCGCCTGATGAAAAACACCGGGATCACATACACCAGCGCAGAGCGCAGCCCTGTGATCCTGCCGGAGATGGCCGAACTGCTCCCGCCTTTGAGCGCGGAGCAGTCTGCCGCTCTGGAAGAGGATCTGCTGCGAAACGGCTGTTACTCCCCCGTCATCGTCAATGAGGACATGGTGATCGTGGACGGGCATAACCGTCAGTCGCTGTGTGAAAAGCATGGTCTGCCCTATACGATGGCGGTATTTTCCTTTGAGGATCTGCTGGAAGCCAAGCAGTGGGCGCTGGACACGCAGAAGGGACGCCGCAATCTGGAAAAGTGGGAGCTGGGCAAGATCGCGCTGAAGCTGAAGCCGGAGATCGAGGCAAAAGCCAGGGCAAACCAAGGGACACGCACAGACCTTTCGGCAACATTGCCGGAAAGTTCCGATACTGTGGACACCCGCAAGGAGCTGGCAGAAGCAGTCGGCTTGGGTGAGCGCACCATGGGCAAGGTCATGCAGATCGATGAGAATGCCCCGGAGGTCATCAAGGAGGCTCTGGATAAGAAGGAACTTTCCATCAACAAGGGTTATGACCTGACCCGGCAGCTTCAGAACCTGCCGGAAGAGCAGCGGGAGCAGGCGGCCGCCGAAGCGCTGGAATACGAAAAAGCGAAAAAAGAACTGAAAAAGCAGGACGCCGAGATCGACCGGAAAGGAAAAATCGCGGCGCTTTTCTGCAAAGCGTATGAAAAAGCCGTCCTGCTGACACCGTCCGAGGAAAATGTCCGCTGCTGGACGGACGGGACGCGGATGACCCCGGAGGAAATGCGGGATACCGTAAAGGAATCCCGCGAGCTGGCGGAGGTGTTCCGGACGATTGCGGATATCATCGAGCAGAAGATCCTGCCCGCGGATTGGAGGTGTGCCGATGCAGAAAGCGAAGAAAACGATGCCCAGCCGGACGGGAATCCCGCCTGACGCGCAGGCGGAGATTTTGCAAAAGCTGTCTGCCGAGACGAAGATCACTTCCTGTGAGATCGCGGAGATCTTGAAAAAGCATGATGTCTGCGGAGATATGGATGCGCTCCAGGACGCCTACCGGAAACGGCTGGGACAGCGTCTCCTGTCCGGCATCCGGGACGAGAACGGCAAGCGGGAAATCCTCTCCACCAGCGGCGGCGAGTATGTCATCGTAGATTGCTGCAATGACCCGCAGAAGCTGAAAGCCATCCAGCGCCGCATTCAGGCGCAGATGAATGGGCTGGATGTGTCTGCCGGGAAGGTGCATGGGCGCGTTCACTTTTTAGAGCGTTTTGCGGGCTGGGTAAGAAAGGAGCGGTCAGATGGAGCGGCATGAGGAAATGCTGTCCCCGGAGGAACAGTACGCACAGCTTGCGCCGACGCTGGACACAGACGGTTTCTCGTTGTATGCCGCCGCGGAAGAAGTCACCGGGCTCAAGGTCTATGAAGAATTTCCCTATGAGGATAACCATGGAATGTTTGAGATGGCAGACGGACACACGCTGCTGCGGTATCTGGAAGCGGCATACTTTGGGACCGTTACCTGGGAGATCGTCCCCGGCACGTCCTATGAGCGGGCGATTCTCGGTGAAGTGGATAAGACCTCACCGGAGTATCGCGCGTTTTATCAAAAGATCTGCGCGGGTGCGGCAGCGCACATCAAAAAACGTATTGGGAAGGAGAGACAGAATGTGAAGGGACCAATCACAGAGATCAACAAAGAATCCTTCTGGGACCTGATCCATGAGGCAAAAAACGCCTGCGGGCAGGATATGGACGCCATGCTGGCCTATCTGAAAGACCGGCTGGTTTCTATGGGCCCCACGCAGGCACAGAATTTTCACGACATCATCCACGTCTATGAAGATCTCGCGGACAAGTTCGGCTTGTGGGACGCGGCAGGGATCATGAAAGAATACGGCTGCAGCGATGATGGGTTTATCGACTTCCGCGCCTGGCTCATCGCACAGGGGCGCGAGGTCTATTTTGCCGCGCTGGCAGACCCGGACAGCCTTGCGGATGTTGTTCCCTACGGCGATTGCCGCTTTGAGCAGTTGAGCTATGTCGGGGACTATGCCTATGAGCAGCTTACCGGGAAAAGCGCCTATGATCAGACAGATTGGAGCGCATATGAAGCGCTTTTGATGAAGCTGGAACAAGATATCGTCTATAAGGACGGCATCGAGTTTCCCAGAGAGGGTGCGGACCTGAAGAAATATCTGCCCCGGCTCTGCGCGAAGCATCCGGAGTGGGACGGTCAAACGCGCTGGAACCTGCAGCTGAAGGAGATTCGGGATCTGATCCATGCCGGAAAGGACTATGACCGGCGCCAGACATCAAATAAGAAGAAACGCAGCCGTGGAGGTGAAGCAAGATGAGCGAGTCCATGATTGTTGGTGTCGACCACGGCTATGCCGCTATGAAAACGGCCCATTTCTCGTTCCCCTCCGGTCTGGTGGCGTATGAGCATGAGCCATATACGCTGAAGGACGTGCTGGAATACGGCGGAAAATTCTATGTGGTGGGCAGCGGGCGTCAGGCGCTGCAGAAGAACAAAACGCAGACAGAGGATTATTACCTCCTCACGCTGGCCGCTATCGCAAAGGAGCTCTCCTTCCGTCATGCGGAGCCTGCAGCAGAGATCCATCTGGCGGCCGGACTGCCTCTCACCAGCTTCGGGCGGGAGAAAAACGCATTCCGGGACTATCTGCTCCGGGATGGGAAAACAGTGAATTTCCGCTATGAGGGACAGGAATACTCCATCGTCATCCGTAAGGTGTCACTGTTCCCGCAGAGCTATGCCGCAGTCTTGACCCAGAGCATCCTGCTGGATGAGCCTTCTGTGATCGTGGCGGATATCGGTGGCTGGACGGTGGATCTGATGCGTTTGGACAACCGTATCCCCAATGCATCGACCTGCCGCAGTCTGGAACTCGGTATGATCCGCTGTCTGGATGAGATCGGTGAGCAGATCCGCCGCACGCTGGGCCTGTCTATGACGGCGGCACAGATGGAAAGCGTGCTGCGCGGCGATGCTGTCCATATCAACGAGGATGCCAGAAAAATTATTGACCGGCAGGCAGACGCCTATGTCCATCGCCTGCTCTCCGCCATTACGGAGAGCGGACTGGATACCCGTGCCATGCCTGCTGTTTTTCTGGGCGGCGGTGCGGCGCTGCTGAAGCGGAATGTATCCGCTGCGGACGGTCTTTGCCGCCCAGTCATCCTTGACGATGTGTCCCTCAACGCCAAAGGCTATGAGCGGCTGACGGAACGGCTCACAAAGAACGATGAGCAGTAACAAAAAGCGGATCAATCTGTCCTTTTCCATGTCCTCGCCCATACAGCGCAGGGCGTGGAAGAAACTGACGGAGATCCCCGCAGGACAGCGTACCGCCGCGGTCTGCCGCATGGTCTGTGAGTATAAAGGGCAGCAGGAACTGCTGGATGCCGTTCGCCAGACCATCCGACAGGAACTGCGGGGAATGCAGCTCACCAAAGAAGAAGCGCAGGATAGCGTCAGAGCCGGGGATGTAGATGAAAGCGTCCTCGGCTTTTTGCTTGCCCTGCAGGAAGGAGATGAGATGACCTGATCCGATATTTTGATATGTTCGCCGGCATCGGCGGCTTCCGCACGGGATTGACCCGCGCGGGCGGTTTCCGGTGTGTAGGACACTGCGAGATCGACAAATACGCCAATGCCAGCTATGAGGCCATTTATGAGCCGGGAAAGGAGGAACGATATGATCACGATGCCACAAAAATCGACCCCGCAGACCTGCCGGACTTCGACCTCCTGTGCGGAGGATTCCCTTGTCAGACATTTTCAATCGCTGGCAGAAGAAAGGGCTTTGACGACACCCGCGGCACTCTCTTCTTTGAAATTGCCCGATTGGCTCAATCCAAACGACCTTCGTATCTTCTGCTCGAAAACGTTCCGGGACTGCTGTCGCATGACAAAGGCCGGACGTTTTCTGTCATCCTCGCCACGCTTAATGACCTGGGGTACCGCGTGGAATGGATGGTGCTTAACAGCAAACATTTTGGAGTCCCGCAATCCAGAAGGCGGCTGTTCCTTATCTGCTATCTTGATCCCCGATGCGCCGGAAAAATATTTCCTGTCTTCGGCACAGGTGGAAAAGCTCTTATACAAGTCCTCGGAGGCTCGCAAGGCTCCCGTGTCTACGACGCAGACGGAATAGCCTGCACGCAGACTGCCGGCGCTGGAGGTGTGGGCGGCAAAACAGGATTGTATATCATTCCGCAGGACAGACCCTTTGTGGATCTATGTGCCGGGGAGGCGAGACAAACGGAGGCCGCCCGCTGCCTCACTGCGCGTTATGGACAGACAACGCTGTCCAATCATAGAGCAGAGCGTTCCGGCGTTCTGCTCATCAAGGAAGGCACGAAAAAAGGCTATAAAGAGGCGAATCCCGGTGACAGCGTCGATCTCGGCTTTTCCGGGAGCAATACCCGCCGTGGTCGTGTGGGACAGGATATCGCCCACACATTGGAGACGAGCTGCATCCAGGGCATCGTGGAACGTGGCGGACGCATCCGGCGTCTGATGCCGCGGGAGTGTCTGCGGCTGCAGGGCTTCGATGAGTGGCAGATCGACCGCATCCTCGCCATCCAGTCTGATGCACAGGCGTATAAGCAGGCAGGCAACAGCGTCACCGCCAATGTCATTGAGGCCATCGGGCGCCGTATCCGAGAGGTGGATGCGGAACTGAAAGCCGGTGCTGCCGCATGATCGGGCTGAAGGATCAGTGCTTCGGCGTGGAAGTTGAAATGACCGGCATCACCCGTGAGCAGGCGGCAACAGCGCTGGCCGCGTATTTTGCAACGGACGCCCGCTATGTGGGCGGCGCTTACGATAAATGGTGTGTGACGGATCGGGACGGCAAAGAGTGGACAGTCATGAGTGACTCCAGCATCCACGGGGAGCAGAAGATCGGCAGCGGCTATCGTGCAACGGGTGACTACAGATACCGCGTGGAGATGGTAACGCCAAAGCTCACCTATGCGGAACTGCCCAAGCTGCAGGAATGTGTCCGGCAGGTGCGTCACGCAGGAGCCAAGGCCAACAGCTCCTGCGGCATCCATGTCCATGTGGACGCAGCCAATCATAACCGGCAGAGTCTGAAAAACCTCATCGGCATTATGTACTCCAAGGAGGATATCCTGTTCAAAGCGCTGCAGGTCAATGAAAGCAGGGCGTCCCGCTGGTGTCAGAAGGTGCGGGAACCCATGCTGAAGCAGGCACGCAGGCTCTCGTCGGATGAGACAAGGGATCTGACGCAGCTGGAGAATATCTGGTATGAGGGAGATAACGGCAGCGCAGACCATTATAACTGGACCCGCTATTTCGCACTGAATCTGCATTCGGTCTTTTACCGGGGAACGGTGGAATGGCGCTGCTTCAATTCCACGCTCCACGCGGGAAAAGTTGCTGCCTATGTGAATCTGTGCCTTGCCATCTCCGCCCAGGCTATCGCCCAGCGCAGCACGGTCATGCACAAGACCCACAGTGACAATGAGTTGTTTACCTTCCGGGTCTGGTTGGTGCGGCTGGGACTCAACGGCGAGGAATTCAAGCATACCCGTGACCACCTGTTGGCAAATCTGGACGGTGACCGTGCGTGGCGTTTCGATAAGGACAGCTATGCAGTCAACAAAAAGAAGAAAAAATCCAGAGAAATGGAGAGGTGAAGCCTTTGAAGATTCAAATTGAAGATACCGTGTACGAAGGGACCGCAGCCGGGATCATGGAACAGCTTCGGGATCTCAGCTTTGATCCCACAGAGTTCCCGGATGTGGAGACCTACATCTGGTTTGTACAGAATAATGTCATCCGCACCACGGGAATGGACTGTCCGCTGCCGGATGGCGATGCGGAGACACAGGCGGCAGCCCTGCTCCGTCATCTGGAACGCTTTGGCGCTCTGAAGCTGCTGGAGGTGTGACGTGGAGGAAAACCTGTATTTTGCCTACGGCAGCAACCTTGATCTGGAGCAGATGGCGCAGCGCTGTCCGGACGCCGAGATCGTGGGGCCGGTCAGGCTGGAAAACTACGAACTGCGGTTCCGCGGCAGCGGCTTTGCTACCGTTGCGCCGAAAAAAGGCAGTACTGTCCACGGACTGGTGTGGAAGCTCACGCCAAACTGCGAACAGTCTCTGGACCGCTATGAGGGATATCCCCGCCACTACACGAAAGAAACCGTGACTGTTAAAGACGCGGCTGGCGCTGAGCTCCCAGTCATGGTCTATATCATGGCAGAGCCTTATTGCCGCCAGCCTGCACTGCCGTCCCCGTATTATTACCGCGTGATCCAGCGAGGCTTTGAAGCCAACGGCCTGCCGGTGGACTCCCTTCGGGATGCGTGGAGCAGGACCATTGACGAGGTGTTCTCCGGAAAGCTGGATAAGCCGAGGAATAAGAAATCGGAACGACGCAAAGAGCCGGAACGGTAATGGCTCTGCCGCAGCAGAAAGAAATAGCCTGTTTGCAATTTCCACCGCGTGTGTTACAATATCCCCTGTTTGTGAAAGGGGGGCGGATATGTTTTATACAACGGAGGAAGCTGCTGTCCTCGGCGGCTTTCTGGAACTGTATCTGGAACGGGACAGCGTGGACCCGGCGGTGCGGGAACGGCACCGGAAATTCCGGCAGGGACTGCTGGGCGGCGCTCTGGAACGGGCCGATTATGAATGGGCGGCTACGGCGCTGGGATTCCTGCGCCCCCAATGGTGGCCGGAGCATGAAGATCATCGGGCGTTGGAAAATGCCCTGCTGAAGACCCGGACGCTGGCATCCAAAAAAGAATAAGAATCACCATTTGCGGCAACGGCAGTGCAAACTGCTGCTGCCGCTTTTCTTTTGGGAAGGAGGAACCCATATCAGCACAGAAAAAATGAAAGTCCTTGTGGTGCGCCCCATGGAAATGCCTGAAGTGCAGGAGATCGACCACACTCTTTCTGCCATGCAGGAACTGGTAGGCGGCACCATTCAGGCAGTTTACCCCTTCGATGACCCGGTGGCGCTCATCGCAAATGACGAGGGCAAGCTGCTGGGCCTGCCGTGGAACCGCGCCCTGACCGATGATCACGGTGTGCCGTATGACATTGTCTGCGGCACATTTTTTATTGCCGGTCTTAAAGAGGATGATTTTGCCTCGCTGACGGAGCAGCAGATTGAAAAGTACAAGGACAAATACAGCAACGAAATGATCCTCTCTGTTCCGAAACAGCCGGAGGCACATAAGAAACCGATGAAAAAGGAGAAACATGAATATGAAAGATAACTGCATTTTGACTGCTGAGTCAGTCACCGAGGGACATCCCGACAAGCTCTGCGACACCATCGCGGACGCGGTGGTGGATGCCTGTCTTACGCAGGACACCGCTGCCCGCGTTGCCTGTGAGGTCATGGCCACAGCCGGAAAGATCATCGCCGCAGGTGAGATCACGGCAGCGAAGATTCCGGATATCCCTGCCATTATTTGCAGAACGGTGCGGGAAGCCGGATACGGCGGCAGCGACTATGAGGTGGAGGTCATCACCCATGAGCAGAGTCCCGACATTGCGGAAGCTGTGTGCGGCGGCGCGGAGACCGGTGCAGGAGATCAGGGAATCCTGTACGGCTTTGCCTGCGATGAAACAAAGGAGCTGCTACCTCTGCCTGTGGTGCTGGCCCATCGACTGACCCGCCTGTTGACCGATACCCGCAGGCAGGGCATCATCCCCGGCCTGCGTCCGGACGGCAAGGCGCAGGTGTCTGTGGAATACTGCTCTGGAGTCCCGTACCGCGTTGCCGCAGTGGTGGTATCCTGCCAGCATGAGGAGGAACTACCCCTGCCGGAACTGCGCCGGGACATCCTGCGCCATGTGATCCGACCCGCCATGCAGGAACTTCCGCTGGACGAGCATACCGAAGTGCTGGTCAATCCCTCCGGTCGATTTGTCCAGGGCGGTTTTGAAGCGGACACCGGACTCACCGGACGCAAGCTGATGGTGGACACCTACGGCGGCCTCGTCCCTCATGGCGGCGGCGCGCTGTCCGGCAAGGATGGAACGAAGGTGGACCGCAGCGGCGCGTACATGGCCCGTTACATTGCCAAGAATATCGTAGCGGCAGGACTGGCCAAGCGCTGCACCATCAGCCTTGCCTATGCCATCGGCAAGGCACAGCCTGTGGCGGTGACGGTGGATACGGAGCATACCGGCATCTATTCCGATGATGTGCTGGAACAGGCTGTCTGCACGGTATTCAACCTGACGCCGGATGGCATGATCGGAACGCTGGGACTGGATCAGCCTATGTTCCAAAAGTTCTGCAATTACGGTCACTTCACCCATGCGGACGCGCCCTGGGAGCGCACGGATATGACAGAGGTGCTGGAATGTGCCTGTCGTGCCAAGGACATGGGCGTATCGCACCGATAACAGAAAAGGCCCGCGAGAGATCGTCTCTCGCGGGCGTGTTATCACTGCACGGAATCCTTGAATGCCTTGCCAGGCTTGAAAGCCGGCGCTTTGGAAGCGGGGATTTCAATGGTGGCTCCAGTGGCCGGATTCTTGCCGGTGCGGGCGGCGCGCTCCTTCACCTCGAAGGTGCCAAAGCCCAGCAGCTGTACCTTGTCACCGGACTTCAACGCAGTCTGCAGCGTGTCGACAAACGCATTCAGAGCGGTGTCACAGTCCTTCTTGGTCAGGCCGCTGGCTTCCGCCATAGCGGTGATCAGTTCTGTTTTATTCATCGTATTTCGTCTCCTTCATATCTAAAATGACTGGAAATGATATGCGCTATTATAGCAGACTCCCCACCTGCTGACAATACTGCCAGCAAAAACAGAATCAGAGAGGATGATCATGATTTCAAAAGAAAAGAAGAACACCCTGCATATTGCGTCCTGCTCCTTCGGCAAAGACAGCCTTGCCACGATCCTGCTGGCGCTGGAGCACGGGGAACCGCTGGATGAAGCGGTCTACTGTGAGGTGATGTTCGATAAAAGGACCTCCGGCGAGGTGCCGGAGCATCGGGCATTCATCTATGAGACTGCGCTCCCCAGACTGGAACGGTTGGGCATCCCGGTCCGTGTGCTGCGTTCGGATAAGACCTATCTGGACCTGTTTGCCGGAGTCATTACCCGCGGTCCGAAAAAAGGACTTCGACGCGGATTCCCTCTGTGCGGGCATTGCTACGTTCAGCGGGACTGCAAACTCCGTCCCATCCGCCGGTATAACAGGACTCTGACGCCGGATACTGTGCAGTATGTGGGCATCGCCAGCGATGAGCCGGTGCGCTTGCACCGCTTGCAGGGAGATCAGGTGTCCCTGCTGGAAAAATATCACTACACCGAAGAGGATGCAAAGCAGCTCTGCCAAACGGCAGGGCTGCTTTCACCTGCCTATGCGTTCACAGACCGTGGCGGCTGCTGGTTCTGCCCGAATGCCAAGCGGAAGGAACTGCGGCACCTTTATGACCACCATCCGGAGCTGTGGGCAAGAATGCTGGAGCTGCAGGCCATACCGGGAAAGGTGTCCGAGAAATTCAACCGCACGGAGCGCTTTTCCGACATCGATGCGGCATTCCGAAAAGAAGATGCCCTGTGCCAAAAAGCGGCATAAAAAAGGAAAAGGAGATGAGAACCATCAGCAATCAAAAATATGAGATCACAGACATTGCCCATGAGGAATATCCGTTCCTGCACCGCATCCGCGCGCTGCGGGACATCTGCGGTGAGATTTGCGCAGGCGACATAGGTGGCTTCGTGGAAAGCGAAAGCAACCTGTCCGCGGAGCCGGGAGACTGCGCATGGATCTTCGATGACGCCATTGCAGCGGGTGACGCCTATGTGGATCGGGACGCCTGTCTGCGGGGCGACGCCATTGCCTGTGGCAGCGCCTATGTTTCCAAAGGCAGCGTGATGAGCGGCCACAGCCGCGCCGAGGACAACGCCTATCTCCGCGGGGCCTCCATGACCGGAAAAGCGCTGGCTTCCGGAAACGCGCAGATCATTCACGATCCCCATACGATGGGGACTCCCATCCTGTCCGGCAACTGCAAGGTGTATGGCACGGTGCAGGGGGATATCCGCATCACCGGTTCTGCCGTGATCCTGCCCTGCGAGGAAGTCCGCAACGATACAAGGGATACCTTTGTCCTGAGCGGCAAGAGCCGCAGCGTGATCCGCGGCATCGGGCGTGAGACCTTGAAACCTCTGCAAAAAGAAGTAAGTCCTATGAAAACAAAAACGCCAAAGAAACGAGGTGTGGAGCGATGACCGTGTATGAGCAGGAGCTGCGAAAGCTGTTTGAACACAGCAATCTCGTGGATCGGCCTCAATTCTCCGGGCGTGTGTGCGTGGGAGATCTCGGAAAGGACCTGCGTGTACGGGCGGAGTTTCTCTCTACCCATATCTCCAGTCAATATGATGCCATCCGCCTCACGGTGCTCAACCGCACGGAGGGCGTGGTGGACCGGACGCTGCTGCGCTTTCAGGATGTCTGGGGTAAAAAGCAGGTGCCGAACAATCCCAACTTCCGCAGCGGCGTCATTCCCCACCTGTGGGATGACTATGGGAAAGTAGACTGGTGCGCTTATCATCCGACTGCCGCAGACTATTCCGTCCTGCGGGACGCCGTCGGGCAGTATCTGTCCGCATTCCGGGAGCGCACGCCGGAGCTGGGACGGAGCGGCCCCAAGCTGGTCTATATCTGTGCTCCGCTGCGGGGCGATGTGACAAACAATGTGGAGTTTGCGCGGCAGAAAGCGCAGGAGGTGTTTGTGGAGGGAAATATCCCTATCTGTCCGCATCTGCTGTTCCCGCCTGTCGCAGATCCCGACGATCCCGCCCAGGATGAAAAAGCCAGGGCGATGGGACTGCGCCTGCTGGAATCCTGCCAGCAGATGAATGTGTACGGTCCGGTCTGGACGGATGGGATGTGGCAGGAGATCTATAAAGCCGGTGAGCTGGGCATCCCCGTGTTGACGGATCAGAAGACCATTGGCCGGACGCCGCCTGCACGGCATCCCAAAAGAAAGGAGAGATAAATGCCAATTGAAAAGATCACCGCGGACGATCTGCGGGATATGGAGCATCAGGAGGGACTGGTGCTGCAGGGCTGCGGCGGAGAGGCGCAGGAGTGGCTGGATGGCATCAATGACCTGCTGACGCAGGACGGCATCCTGCAGAATGGCAGCCGCTTTGAGACGGTCAAGGTTTTTCAGCACGATGGACTTAACAATCTGCTGTTCCCCTTCGAGAACATTCAGGTGGATATGGGGAAGCTGGCGATGTGGCGTTTGCAGACCCACGGCGCATTCGGCGGCACATGGCTGTCCGACTATGTTCCCAACAGGCTGGGTGGGTTTCGCTCCGCCCGGCAGGAGAACCCCCGCCCTCTCTGCCCTCTGCTGGGGCAGGACGGCAACATCTTCCATCTGATGGGTATTGCCGCCAGAGTTCTTCGGCAGAATGGCATGGCGGCAGAAGCAAAGGAAATGCAGACCCGCATCATGGGCGGAGCGTGCCACAGCTACGAGGAAGCACTGGGAATCATCAGCGAATATGTGGAGACGGAGCTGTCTCCGCCCCGCGAAAATCGAACGAAAAAGAAGGAGAAGCATGAGCATGAGCGATAATCAGAAATGGAGCATCCTCCAGGGTGATGCCCTGAAGGTGCTGGGGACCTTTGCCCCCAACACCTTTGACGCTGTCATCACCGATCCGCCCTATGCGTCCGGTGGGCGCACCCAGACGGAAAAAAACAAATCCACCGCCCGGAAGTATTCCAGCATGGGCGAGAACGCACCGCCCCCTTTCGATGGGGACGCCAAGGACCAGCGCTCCTGGACCCGCTGGGCGGCGGAGTGGTTGTATGAAGCGCGAAAGGTATGCAAGAGCGGTGCGCCGGTATGTATGTTCATCGACTGGCGGCAGCTTCCCGCGGCGACAGACGCTCTCCAGTGGGCCGGTTGGATCTGGCGCGGCACCGCAGTTTGGGATAAGGGCAACAGCCGCCCGCAGAAGGGGCGCTTCCGTCAGCAGGCGGAGTATATCGTCTGGGGCTCCAACGGCGATATGCCCATCAGCCGTCCGGTCCCGTGTCTGCCGGGGGTGTTCAAATACGGCAATCCCCAGAGCCGCATCCATCTGACGGAGAAGCCGCTGCAGCTGATGCGGGACATTGTGAAGATTACGGAACCGGGCGGGCATATTCTGGACCCCTTTGCCGGCAGCGGTACCACGGTGCTGGCGGCTGTGCAGGAGGGCTATACCGCCACCGGCATCGAAGTCACAGACACCTATGCGGAGCTGGCACGGGAACGTATTCGGAAGGAACTGGCGTGCGCCGCCTGAGCCTGCGCTGTGTGGCAACAGCACTTGCTATGCGCCTCTTGTGGCATTCTTTGTAGAGGAACAGACGAGCTATTATCAACAGGTAGAAGGATTCGTCCTTCCCTTCGACGCAGCTCGAACCGCTGCACGAAGCAGAAAGCAGAAAACGGAAGAGATCGAGCGTTGATTCAATATTTGAACGGGCAGGGTGTCTTGATGACACCCTGCCGTTTCTGTTTTGGGTGTTACATTGACACCCTGTGCGGAAGGACCCTGCGAAACCGGATGTCTGGCGCTGCTGCCAGACATTTCTTTTTTCTGGAAAAGGGGCGGACCGTGTCCGCCTGTATCTGAATCAACCTACCTCTCAAAAAACGCCCCGCCGACGGCGGGGAACAGCCAACGCCGCCGTGGGCGGCGCTGGCGCAAGCATCGCGCAAATGTACATTTGCACAGCTTGCCGAGGATACCCCGGTCCCCTATGCCGCCTGCTGGCGGAAAAACTTGCGGCTATACGCCGCAGGAAGGAGAAAAATGTGGATGAGAACAAGAAAGAACGCCATCTGCACATCGTACTGACAACACAGCAGTATCAGCTGCTGTGCTGTCAGGCCAAAGAGTGCAGGCTGACAAAACGGGCATATCTTGCACGGCTTATTGAGGGACGACCGGTCAAAGCCCGCCCAACAAAAGAAATTAAAGATCTCCGGACGGAAATACATCATATCGGCAACAACATCAACCAGATCGCCCGCAGCGTCAACGCAGGAATTGCGAAGCCGGAGGATGCCAAACGGGGACTCTATCTTCTGGATCAGGTATATGAGCTTATGTTCCGGATAGCGAATAAGTAATGGCTGTTACGAAAATCCTGCCCCGTAACGGCGGCTTAAAAGAAGCCATTGATTATGTTCTGAACGGTGACAAAACGGATGGGCATATTTTAACAGCACATTTTAATTGCGATCCAGGGAGAGAGTACCGCGAGATGATGAAAACAAAGCTGGAAACCGGACGATTGGATAAGCGTCAATGCTATCACATCATTCAATCGTTCAAGCCTGGTGAAATCACACCTGAACTTGCTTTAGAAATTGCTAAAGCATTCGCGCAGGAACACTTGGACGGCTTTGAGGTTGTGATTGGGACCCATGTAGACCGGCATCATATCCATTCGCACATTGTATTTAATTCGGTGAATGCAGATACCGGCGAAAAGTATCACAGTACGCAGCAAAGCTACTACCAGCAGATCCGTGCCATTTCAGACCGGCTCTGCCGGGAGCATGGATTGTCCGTCATCGTGCAGGGCGCGCCTGCCAGGTCGGTCAGCTACATTGAGTGGCTGCGCCAGTCCAAGGGGCAGCCCACCTTCCGTTCCATGCTGGAGGCAGATCTGCGGGATGCCATCCGGGACGCCAACGACCTCGGCCACTTCTTCCTGCTCATGGAGCATAAGGGGTATGAGATCCATCATGGCGGCAGACTCGGCTTCCGCCTGCGGGGGCAGGAGCGATTTCAGTACCCCGGCAGGCGAGATCCGCTGTTCACAGAGGACGGAATCCGTGCTGCCATCCAGGGTAACCTGGAACAGATCGAAGCGGGGCTGCGTCCTGTCTTGCCTGCGCGGCCGGCGTATCAGCCGTACCGGAAGCATCCCAGATACAGCGGTTTTCTTGCCCTCTATGTCCATTATCTCTATCTGCTGGGCAAGATCGAAAAGCGGCAGTATCCGCCCCGCATGACGCCGCATCTGCGGCAGGCGGTTATGCGCTTCGAACGGTATCAGGCACAGTTCGCGTTCCTGCGGGGAAATGACATCACAACGCTTGCTGACATGGCGGCATTCGAACAACGCACAGAGGAAACGCTGGGCAGATTGACAAAGCAGCGGACCCTCCTCAATGTGCGGAAGAAGAAACGCCAGCCGCTCTACGCGGCGCTGGCAGATGCGGAGGCGCTGGAACCCAGCAGGGCGTTATACGAGGAAGGGCTCACCGGCATGGAGCAGGAGTTTGAGCAGTACATGAAAGCCGTGAAGCTGCTGGAGGACAGCGGCATTCCGCGGGAGGTGCTGAAGAAAGAAAAGGCAGAAGTGTATGAACAGCTCTCAGAGGTGAATCGGAAGATTCGGGCAGAGCGGGAAAAGCTGAAGCTCTGCCGGGAGATCTGCCGGCAGACGCCTGTAATGGAACAGGACATCCAGAAAACAGAAGAACACCAGAAGGAGGTGCGGGAACATGAACATCGGAGGCGGTGAAGCGGCGGACCAGCTGGTACGCATGATGCTCTCCGGCAGCGAGGCCGCTGTCCGGCTGAGCGGCTCCGCCATTAAAAATGTGCTGGCGCTCACCATGGCGCTGGCGAAAAAACACAAGACCATTTCCGGCAAAGTCAATCTGGCAAAGATGCTGAAGGAGACCCGCGATGTGCGGCGATTTTCCATGTCACCGGAACAGTATCAGCAATTCAGGCAGCGGGCAGGAAAACAGAAGATCCTGTTCTCTGCCATCCGTGATTCGGATAACAAGGGAAAAGTCGTGGACGTCATCATGCCGGTAACGGAGATCGACCGCGCCAATATGATCTTTGAGCGCATCCGATATACCGGGCAGCCGGAGCAGGCACGGCAGGATGCCCCCTCTAAGGAGCAGGAAGCCCGTGTGGGACAGGAGGCGCCGCAGCGCGAGCAGCAACGCCCCCAGCAGGGGGAAACGCCTGTGACACCGCCTGTGGGCAAGCGGCAGGAGGTGGCGCCAAAAAAAGAATCTCGGTCGGGAACAGACTTGCCAGATACCAAAGGCAGATCGACCTCATCCAGCGGCAGGGAAACGGCTGCCGGGACGATGACGAATGAGCGCACCTCAGTTCTGGAACGGCTGAAAGGCTATCAGGCGCAGCTGGATACCCTGCAGAAGTCTGCCCCGGCCAAGGAAAAGATCCGTCAAAAAGCACGACCGGACAGGACAAAGTAAGGAAGCCGTTTCGTCAGCGAGGCCGGCAGAGCATTCTACTCTGCCGGCCTCGTATTTTTTACGCAGGAGGTGGTGCGGCTGAAAAAGACATCCCAAACAACGGATCTGGTACTTGCCCTGTTCCTCTATATCCCTGTGGTATGGGCGGCGCTGCTAATCGCCCAGTCCCTTGGCGGCGGTCTGCCGGAGCTGCTATCAAACTTAACTGCCGCGCTGGAACAACCCTTCCAGATCCAATGGACAGACAAGAGCCTGTTCTCCATTCTCGTCTGCACCGGCGCGTATCTCATGGGGCTGTGTCTCTATGCTTCCGGACAGGGCAGGACACGGGACGGAGAGGAACACGGCTCCGCCGCATGGGGCTCTCCCCGGCAGCTCAACGCGCAGTTCCGGCAGAAGCAGAACAAGATCCTCACTCGCCATGTGCGGCTGGGGCTGGATACCCACAAGCACCGGCGCTCACTGAATGTGCTGGTCATTGGCGGCAGCGGCGCTGCTAAGACCCGCGGCTATGTCAAGCCCAACATACTGGAAGCAAACAGCAACTATGTGATCACGGACCCAAAGATGGAGGTGCTGACCGCCACCGGAGGGTATCTGAAACGGCAGGGATACGACATCCGAGTGCTGAATCTGGTGGATCTGTCGCAGTCAGACGGCTATAACCCCTTCCGCTACCTGCGGGATGAAAAAGACGCGCTGAAGCTGGTCAACACGCTGATCCAGGCGACCACGCCCAAGGGCAGTCACGAGTCCGATCCGTTCTGGTCGAAGTCCGAGACAGCACTGCTGCAGGCCATCATCCTCATGCTGTTCCAGGAAGCGCCGGAATATGAGCAGAATTTTTCAATGGTGCTGCGTGTGCTGGAATATGCCGAAGTGAAGGAGGACGATGACGAGTATGTCTCCCCGCTGGATCTGCTGTTCCGGGCAATGGAGTATGAGAACCCGGAAAGCGTTGCCCTGCGGCAATATAAGGTTTTCAAGCAGGCGGCGGGCAAAACAGCGAAAAGCATTTTGGTGTCTGCCGCTGTGCGGCTGGCGCCCTTCAATCTGCCGCAGATCAAAGCTGTCACCGACCATGATGACATGGATCTCTACACGCTGGGAGAGCGAAAGTGCGCTCTGTACGCCGTCATCCCGGATAATGATACGACCTTCACTTTTTTAGTGAGTCTTCTGTACTCCCAGATTTTCCAGACCCTTTACTACTGCGCAGACCAGATCCATCACGGAGCCTTGCCCTGCCACGTGCATTTCATCTTGGATGAAGCGCCATCGGTCAATCTGCCGGGGCTGCCGCGGGAGCTTGCGACCATGCGCTCACGCAACATCTCCTGCAGCACCATCATCCAGAACATGGCGCAGATCAAGGAGCTGTATAAGGACTCGTGGGAAACCATCCCCGGCAACTCGGACACGCTGCTCTATTTGGGCGGCAACGAGGCAAGCACCCACAAGTACATTTCCGAGGCGCTGGGTAAGTCCACCATCGACACCAAGACCCACGGGCAGACCAAAGGGCGGTCCGGGTCTTACTCCACCAACTTCCAGATGAGCGGCAGAGAACTGCTGACGCCGGACGAGGTGCGGATGCTGGATAACCGGTATTGTATTCTGTTCATCCGCGGCACACGACCGGTGATGGACGAAAAGTATGAGCTCATGGAGCATCCCGCCATCCGCTATACCATGGACGGCGGCGGACCGCCCTACATCCACCACGGGACGGCAGAGCCTCCCGTTCCGGGAGAGCCGCTGTTCCAAACTGATTTTGACAATGAAAAGGAGAATGCTGCAGCATGAAACATGATTTGAATAACAAAAATTTCGAGAGAAAGGCAAAGTGGATCTATTCCGTCTTTGCCTGCGTTGCCCTGCTTCTGGTCGCCACCGCAGTGCCTGCGCTGGCGGCAGATGACCCGCTGACGGTGGTCAACAACCTGTCTGATTTCATTTTCTCGCTGATCCGCGCCATTGGCCTTATTCTGCTGGGCTTCGGCATCCTGCAGGTGGGTCTGTCTCTCAAGAGCCATGATCCATCCCAGCGAGCCAACGGTATGCTCACCGTTGCAGGCGGCATCGTGATCACCTTTACCAAGGAGATACTCACTTTGATCACTGGCTGAAAGAAAAACGGCGGAGTGCATTGTTTTCAATGCACTCCGCCATCTGCTTCACAGTAATGCGCTGTAATCTCTGCGGGCATATAAAATTCTGCGAATCTGCACCGTGTCGCCAATAATGACATAGAACACCAGATAATTTTTGACGATGAGATAGCGGTAACCTTTTACAGCCAGCGCCAGATCCTTCGGCTTCGGACAGCGTTCTGGCATTTTGGATAAGCTGGCGATCTCTTCGACCAGCAAGTCATAATACTTCGACGCAGCATCCGGAGATAGTGTGTTCAAATATCCAATCACTTCCTCCAAGTCCTGCTTGGCGGTGGGAAAGATTTTTATTTTATACGTTTCCATGGACACGCTCCCGCAGGCTCTTAGCCAGCGTCAGGAAATCCTCGCCCTCCGCACCGGAGGCAATCTCCTGTTCTGCCACGGCCAGCTTTCCATAGAGATCAATGAGTGCCTGCTGGCGCTCATACTCCTCCATGCTGATCACTACCATGTCGCCGGTGCCGTTGCGGGTGATATAAACGGGCTCACGAGTCTGGCGGCAGAAGTCCGAGATCTCATTGGCATTGCTGCGAAGATCGGAAATTGGACGAATACTTGGCATACCATGCACCTCCTTGTTTTCAATCATAGTATAGCAAAATAACGAGCAAATATCAATACAAATTTTGAGCAAAGAAAGAAGGTGAAAATGATTGGAAGTGGAAATTGGATCATAGATAACCTAAACTCCGCACTGGCCATGTGGAACGAACGGCTCTTAGAGATCTGGCAGCTTATCACCACATCGCCGGAGTCCTTTAAGGGCGGCGGTATTTGGGCTGTCATCGTCAACATCAACGACGGGCTGAAGGCCGTGGGCTACGCATTGCTGGTGCTGTTTTTTGTCATGGGCGTGGTCAAAACCTGCGGCAGCTTTGCAGAAATGAAAAAGCCGGAGATGGCTTTCAAGTGCTTTATCCGCTTTGTGCTGGCCCAGGCTGCGGTCAGCTGGGGCATGGAACTCATGACGGGGGCATTCCGTGTGGCGCAGGGCATGGTGACGACAATCATCGACTCATCCGGCCTGACGGCGATGTCTGCCACCACATTGCCGGATGAACTGGTGAGTGTCATCGAGGATGTGGGCTTTATTGACTCCATCCCCCTTTGGGCGGTGACGCTGCTGGGCTCGCTCTTTATCTGGGTGCTCTCCCTTGTCATGATACTGACGGTATATAGCCGTTTTTTTAAGCTCTACATCGCCACAGCCATCGCACCCATCCCGCTGGCCAGCTTTGCGGGACAGCCCTCCAGCAGTATCGGCGTTGCTTTTCTGAAAAGCTATGCCGCCATCTGCATGGAGGGCTGTGTCATCGTATTGGCCTGTGTGATCTTCTCTGCCTTTGCCTCGTCCCCGCCCGCCATCGCGGACGATACGCTGGCGGCGGCCACCATCGTGTGGAACTATGTGGGCGAACTGATCTTCAATATGCTGGTGCTGGTGGGCGCGATCAAGATGAGCGACCGCATCATCCGGGAACTGATGGGCCTTGGCTGATTCAGCGCCACAGCCCCTCCGTGCTGACGGTATCCTCACCGCGCTCTCTGGCTTTGCGAACACGGTAGGAGAAATACTCCATAACGGCAGCGTCATCTCGTGCCTGCGTGACAAAATCGCAGACAAAGCGGATCAGCGAAAGCAGCCAGGACAATGCCACCAGCCCTACAAGAGCGAACAGGATGCGGTCTGCCAGCACGGTATGGGCGCGATACCAGCCGTGGAACACCGTCAGCATGGACACGGTGTACAAAAGCGGGATGGTCATCCGCGTCAGCGCGGCCAGCCGGGAGAGAAGCGCCAGGACGCCAAGTCCGGCGATCATCAAAAAAGCGATCATGTGTCACGACCTCCTTCATCGGGTTTGTGGCATAGTACCATGACTGCGCAGACAAAGCAAGAGTCTGTTCAGCAAAACTCAAAAAACTCGGAGGTGATCCATTGGAGGTCCGCATCAACAAAGAAGTACGAAATTACCAGGAGAGTCTATTCTTCGGCCTGTCCCTGCGGCAACTGCTGTTCGCACTGCTGGCGGTCGCCGTGGCAGTGGGCGTATATTTCGGCCTGCGCCCTGTGCTGGGGAATGGGGAGATCGGCTGGGTCTGCGTGCTTGCAGCCTTTCCCTTTGCCCTGGGCGGCTTTTTTCAGTATAACGGCATGACGCTGGAACGCTTTCTGCTCGCGTATATCCGTTCGGAATTCCTGTTTCCCCGCAGGCTCGTGTTCAAATCGGACAACATATACGCCAAAGTTTTGGAAAATTCAACGATAAAGGAGGCCCTCAAGCTTGATTAAAACTCTGCAAAATACACTGAAGCAGGACAAAGAAAGATTTACGGTTCCGAGATCTGTACAGGACATTATCCCCATCCGCTGCATCTGGCCGGATGGGGTCTTTCAATTTGGCAGCAAGTATTCTAAAACACTGCGTTTTAGCGACATCAATTATGCCATCGCCTCGAAAGAGGATAAGACAGCCATGTTTCTCAGCTATTCCGAGCTGCTGAACGCGCTGGACACCGGCTCCACCACGAAGATCACCATCAACAATAAGCGCCTGAATCGGCGCAATTTTGAGCAGGAGATTCTCATCCCGCCCAAGGGAGATGATCTGGATGGCGGACGCAAGGAATACAACGCCATGCTGCTGGATAAGGTGACGGACTCGTCCAACAGCGTGGTGCAGGAGCGCTACATCACCCTGTCTGTCCACAAGAAAAACGTGGAGGAAGCCCGCGCGTTTTTTGACCGCACAGTCCATGACGCCTCTTCCCGTCTGAACCACATGGACTCCCACTGCGAGGAACTGGACGCGGCAGACCGCCTCCACATCCTGCATGATTTTTACCGTGTGGGAGAGGAAAGCGAGTTCCGCTTTGACCTCCGGGAGAACATGAAGAACGGGCGCTCCTTCAAGGACGCCATCTGCCCAGACAGCATGGAATTCAAAAAGGACCATTTTATCATGGGCGGCAAATATGGCCGGGTGCTGTTTCTGAAGGAGTACGCCAGCTACATCAAAGACTCCATGATCAACGAGCTCACAAGCCTGAACCGCAGTCTCATGCTGTCCATTGACATCATCCCTGTCCCTACCGATGAGGCGGTACGGGAGATGCAGAACCGCCTGCTGGGTGTGGAGACCAATGTGACCAACTGGCAGCGCCGGCAGAACGCCAACAACAACTTCTCCGCCGTTGTCCCCTACGATCTGGAGCAGCAGCGCAAGGAGACCCGTGAGATGCTGGACGATCTCACCACCCGCGACCAGCGGATGATGTTTGCCGTGGTGACGCTGGTGCATCTGGCAGACAGCAAGGAAGAGCTGGACAGTGATACGGAAACGCTCCAGTCCATTGCCCGCAAGCACCTCTGTCAGCTCACGACGCTGAACTGGCAGCAGGCAGACGGGCTGGTGACGGCGCTGCCATTGGGCCTGCGCCGCATCGATGCCCTGCGCACTCTGACCACGGAGGCGCTGGCTGTCCTCATGCCCTTTAAGGCGCAGGAGATCTGGGACCGTGGCGGTGTGTACTACGGGCAGAATGCCATCAGCAAAAATCTTATCGTGGCGGACCGCAGGCAGCTTCTCAATGGTAACGCATTCATTCTGGGTGTCTCCGGCTCCGGCAAATCCTTCAGCGCCAAGAAGGAGATGGTGTCACTGGCGTTGTCCACGCAGGACGATATCATCGTCATCGATCCGGAGTCGGAGTACCGCCCCCTCATCGAAGGGCTGGGCGGTCAGGTCATCAACATCTCCGCCACATCTCCCAACCATATCAACGCCATGGATATGGAGCAGGGCTATGGGGATGGAGAGAACCCCGTGGTGCTGAAATCTGAATTTCTGCTCTCCCTCTGTGAGCAGCTCATCGGGGCAGGCAAGCTGTCTGCTAAGGAAAAATCCGTCATCGACCGCTGTACCGCGCAGGTGTACCGGGACTATATCCGCAGCGGCTATCACGGCGCGGTCCCCACCTTGCAGGACTTCCACGCGGAGCTGCTCCGCCAGCCGGAAAAGGAAGCGCAGGATGTGGCGCTGGCCATTGAGCTGTTTACAGACGGCAGTCTCAACACCTTTGCCAAGCCCACCAATGTGGACACCAATGCCCGTATCCTCTGCTACGATATCCGGGACCTTGGCAAGCAGCTCCTGCCGGTAGGAATGCTGGTGGTGCTGGACAGCATCTTCAACCGCATCATCCGCAACCGTGGGCTAAAGCGCAACACCTGGATCTATATTGATGAGATCTACCTGCTGTTCCAGCATGAGTACAGCGCCAATTTCCTCTTCACCCTGTGGAAACGTATGAGAAAGTATCAGGCTTGCGGCACTGGGATCAGTCAGAACATCGAGGACCTGCTCCAGTCCCACACGGCCCGCACCATGCTTGCCAACAGCGAGTTCCTAATCCTTTTGAATCAGGCGGCGACGGATCGTGAGGAACTTGCACGGCTTCTGAATATCTCGGACAACCAGCTCTCCTACATCACTAACGTGGACTCCGGCCGGGGGATCATCAAGTGCGGAAGCGCTATCGTGCCTTTTGTGGATCATTTCCCCAAGAACAAGCTGTACCAAATGATGACCACGAAGCCCTCGGACCTGGCATCGTGACGGCCTATGGAGAGAATCAAAGAAAAACCGACGCTGGGCGAGCGTGTCAAAGAGAAAGCTGTATCCGCGCCAAAGGAACTTTTGCGCAAGGGGCTGGATGACGGCTCTGAGCGGCTGCGGACGCAGCTTCGTGACACCGCCCAGCAGGGACGCCGGGACGAATATGGCGGCGATGCCATTGAGGACACCGCCGTCAGCGGCCTGCACCGCGCCGAAAAGGAACTGCTGAAGCAGCGCAAGAAGAAAAACGCGGAGCAGAGCGCGTCACCCCAGGGTGACGCCTCTGCTCCCAGCTCCAACAGCGACGTGCCGCCTGTCGTCCGCACCAGAGAAGCCGAAGCGGCGAGGGTAAGCACTCCTCCGCCGCCTGCGCAGGAACAGGCACGGCAGGCGGCTATGAAGCAGGCAATCAAGGCAAAGAATGCCTACATCAGTACTCAAGGCGGGACCGCCGTAACGGCAGCGTCGGAGCCACAGCGGCAGGGCCAGCAGGCGTTCATTCAAGAACAGGGCCGCAAAGCGTCCCGCCAACAGATGCAACGCAGGCAGGCAGAGCAGAGGTTCCGACATCAGGTTGATCTGCGTGGTGATTCGCTGCGTACGGAAGGTTTCGAGCCAACCAGCAGGGGCAGAATCAAAGAGCGCGGCGGCAACCAGCAGCCAAAGAAGCACCAACTCCCCGAACCGAAAACGCCAAATTACGTTGCGGGGATCGCGCCAAAAGCGCGTGAGGGCAGCAAATCTGCTGTGCTGTCCTCTGAACAGGCCATGCACTCATCCACCGTCCATGCGACTGCGGCCAGCACACACGCTGCCAGAGAAGCGGCCATGCAGATGGCCAAGCGGCAGCAGATGACAAAAGTGGCAGAAACCGCAACGCAGAAAACCGCGCAGTCGGCGGGCCGCGCGCTGCGCTCCATCATTGCCGCTGCCCAGAGCTTACTTGCGGCAATAGCGGCTGGTGGGAGCACAGTTGTAGCCATGGTGCTGGTGATTTGTCTGATTGGACTTCTGATCGTGTCGCCTTTTGGGATATTTTTCTCCGTAGAGGACAGCGGTACCGGCTACACCATGCCGGAAGCTGTCAGCGTATTGAACGGCGAGTTCGCCGCTCGGATCGAGCAGATCAAGGCAGAGAACCCCTACGATGAACTGGACATGGACAACGCTGGCAGCGCCGCCATGATCTCCAACTGGCGGGATGTGCTGGCTGTTTATGCTGTGCGGACCACCACGGACAACGCTTCGCCGGATGAGGTCGCTACGCTGACCGAAGAAAAAATGGAGATCCTTAGTGAAATCTTCTGGGACATGAACGCGATCTCCTACCATCTCGAGACTGTCTCGGGCGGTGAAGATGAGGGTGACACCGTCATCCTGCGCATCACCGTCACGGTAAAGGATCACCTGCAGATGGCGGATGAGTACCGATTCAACGCAGAGCAGCGAAAGCTGCTGGAAGAACTCATGCAGCCGGAGTATCAGGAACTATTCGCGGCGCTCACCGGCAGCTACCAGGACATTGAGCTGAGTCCCGACGAGGTAGCGAAGATCATGGAAAACCTCCCCGCCGATCTCAGCGAGGCACGCAGAGAAGTTGTGCTGACAGCATATCAGCTCTTGGGCAGAGTCCATTATTTTTGGGGAGGAAAATCTTTGGTGGTTGGCTGGGACTCCCGCTGGGGAATGCCGATGGAGGTCACAGCCGAGGGTAGCTCCACCACCGGCACCGTGCGGCCCTTCGGACTGGATTGTTCGGGAATGGTGGATTGGGTATTCTACAACCAGAGCGGCGGACAATACGTCATTGGGAATGGCGGCGGGGCCACCGCACAGCACAGCTACTGTGCGCCTATTGCTTGGAGTGACGCCAAGCCGGGAGACCTTGTCTTTTATCCGGGTGACAGCCATGTCGGCATTGTTTGCGGCTTTGACAGCAGCGGTAATATCATGGTCATCCACTGCGCCAGTGGCGCGAACAATGTGGTAGTTACCGGCAAGGAAGGATTTGCTTCCGTTGGCAGGCCCGAGTATTTTGCGGATTGAGAAATGTGCGCATGGAGATGTGTTCATAGTTGATTGCTATCATGCTCCATGATATACAGAGAAAGGCAGGGAGCCTCAATAGAGGCTCCCTGCCGCTTGGGTTCTTACTTCCCCTGATAGGCTCTGAAAAGGAAAGTAACGATTTGTGCGCGGGTGCAGCTATTGTCCGGCCCGAACAGGCCATCACCAATGCCGTTTGTGACGCCGTTCTCCACCGCCCATGCCACAGCGTTTGCATAGTAGCTATCGGTAAGAACATCGCTGAACTCTGCCTTGCTATCGACCAGCTTACCAATGGCACGGAACAGGAAAGTCACGCTCTGGGCACGGGTGCAGGTGGCGTCAGGACTGAATTTGCCATCGCCCGTTCCTGTGGTGATACCGTTCTCCACCGCCCACGCAACTGCCTTAGCATAATAGCTGTCCGCAGAAACATCAGAGAAACTGCTCATAGCCTTGGGTTCGGGAGAACCGGCGGCACGCCACAGGAACGTGACGATCTGCGCACGGGTGCAGGGCTGGTTGGGGCTGAAATGCTCGGCGTCCGTGCCGGAGGTGATGCCATTTTGCGCAGCCCAGAGAACTGCATCATAGTAATAATCGCTGGCCTTGACATCCACGAAGAAGTTCAGCATCGTGTTGTCGTCCATGAAGGTCACCGTGACCGTGACCTTGGAGGCGGGCATGGTGAAGGTGTACTTGCCGTTCTTCTCGGTGAGCTTGACTTCCTTGCCGTTTTTGTCCGTTACAGTGAGCGTTTCCAGCGTGTAGCCCTTGTCTGGCGTGACGGTAATGGTCACGGTATCACCACGCTCGGCGTAGCGGCGGTTGGCTGTTACCTCGCCGTTCCGGATGTCCTTGTCCACCTCGATGGCATAGGTGGGAGCGTTGCTGTCGCCACCGGAGGAAGGCTTTTGTTCCAGCGCCGCAATAGCATCCTCGATAGCTTTCGCCATTGCATCCACTTCGCTCTGTTCAGTGATGTTCTTGTCACGGACAACAGCCTTGACAGCAGCTTCCACACCGGAGAAATCCTTGTAGTTGTCCTTGTTCAGTGCATTTGCCTTGGCAATGGCTTCGTCGACCTTGGTGTAGTCGGCACCCTTGTATTGCAGGGCAGCAATCGCATCTTTGATAGCCTGTGCCATTGCATCAACATTAGCCTGACTCACAAAAGCTTTGCCCCTGACAACTCCGTCTACCGCCGTATTCAATGCGGCAACAGATTCGTCGGTATAGACAGTCAAATCAGTGGGAATGGCTGCCTTCGCTACTTCCACAGCACTGTAATCTGCCGGTTCTGCACCGCAGAGAACCTGTCCGTTCACAAAAGACCATCCGTTGCTGTCGTCGCTGCCATTCAGCGCGGCTGCAAAAGCTTCGTTTTTCATTTCATCCTGCGGCTTTTCAGTTGCAGATTCGTTCTGGTTTTTAATACCGAGGTTTTCCACTGCAAAATAGCAATTGGTTATTTCGCTTCTCTTGGTCGCAGACGACTGCTCTGCAAAGGCATACCGAAAGGGTGATGAGCCTGTTACGATGCCGGTTGTAAAGCAATTTGTAATGGAGCCATAGTAATTTGAGTCAGAGGCATCGGTACCTACAAAAGAGGCCATAGCAGCCGCAGCCTGTGATACATTGCCACTTGCATAGCAGTTTTTGATATTCAGTCCCCAAAGGCCGCCAGCAAAGCCGCCTGTATATGCGCCGCCGGTAACATTGCCCGTGGCGTAACAATTTCGAATAATCGTTTCTGCATCTGTTTTGCCGTTTCCTTTGCCGATAAATCCGCCGACATTCGCACCACCACGGGAATCTGCCTTCACATTTACCGTTACGTTTGATCTGCTGTATGTGATTTTCGCTGCTTTTCCCAATTCACCGATCAGGCCGCCGATAGACCCCTTGCCAGCTTTTTCCGTAATGCCACCGGATACACTGCACTCATTGATGAGCTGCGTTCCATCCAGTGCACCTACAAGCCCGCCGACCCAATATGCAGCAGCATAAACATTGCTTGGTGCGCTCATATCCATCGTCAAACCTGTCACATGACAATTTTCAATGGATCCGCCTGAAGAACCAACCAGACCGCCGGCAAATCCGACGACAGCACCTATCGAAGCAACCTTTGCTATACCGTGGATAGAAACAGTGTCCAGATTCAAGTTGCTGATTTTTCCCTCTGTTGCGCCAAAAAAACCAAACACATCCGCTTCTAGCGGCGCAGCCTCTGACCCAATGGAAACGTTAGAGATGGTATATCCGTTACCGTCAAAATTACCGGCGAAGACGCGATAATCCGAACCTCCCAACAATGCGTCAGAAAAAGAATTTGCAATCGGTGTCCAATCTTTATTGCCCAGATCAATATTTGCAGTCAGAACGAAATAGGTGTCTGCATAGGATTCACCGCCATTGACGCTGTTTGCCAGGTAGGCAAGCTGTGCGCCGTCGGCAATCTGATAGGGATCGTTTCCCGTTCCGCTGCCGCCTGCAAAAGCAGTGGCGATGCTGCCGTCCCATGCGGCCACGCTCTCCTCCGCCATCACTGCCGTTGGCAGTAGCGTAAAACACAATGCCAGAATAAGAAGCAAACTTCCGATGCGTTTTTTCATGGTGTATCCTCCTCGTATGATGGTCAAAATTTTCTTCATGCCCGCCTGACCGCAGCGGGCAAAGTCCACAGGTTACAGAGCGGTATCATCCCGTGGGTACCCACGGGATGAGGGGCGCGCCCCTCATCATAAGTTTTTCGCTTCATACTGATTCATAATAATTATATCCGCAACTTTACGAAATGTAAATCGTTCTAAAGTATGAGGATGGATAAAATTTTTGAATATGCTACTCGCCTTCACGTTTTACAACATTCAGCCATTTCTTTTTCCATGTATTAGGGTGGATCAGCAGGGTTGGCTTCCCCAACGCAAGAGCATAGGCCATAGCCTTGTCCTCTGCGCTACCGCTGGCAAGTTCAGGGTCATATACGGCCACCAGCATATCAGACTGCTTGACGATCCGCCGATAGGCCATAAGCTGTGCGTTGGGTGTCTCCTGATAGTCTACACAGGAAAGGTCGGTGCAGTCCGCCAGCATATCGAAATAGCGTTCACGCAGCTGCGGCGTCCACTTGGTAGCCTGTTCTTCAAAAGGGGTTACGCAAACAAGGCGCATAGCCTCGTCACTCTGCTTTGTGATATTGACGATTTCCCCGGCGTACAATCCCACGCCGGGGTCACAGGCAACTTGAAATTCTGTCACTCCACATTGACGCAGTTCCATAATACACTGAGCCAGTTCCAGTTTCATTCGGCGGCATTTGGTATCTTCCTCGTCAAAGCCCCACGGAAACCGCATGGGATGCTGACCTATAATCGCACAACGGTACTCTTTTTCCATATTCCCACCAGCTTTATGTAGTCTATTGGCTTACAATTTGTATTCTAACAGCCGCTATTTTTCGCGTCAACAGGAATGTAAGCTATAAGCATACAAAATAAATACTTATAGCGAACAAGTGGAGGCGAACACATGGATAAGAAGCTACTCGGAAAGCGAATCAATATCGCACGCAAGGAACGGGGCTGGACGAGTGAGCGTCTGTCAGAAGCCTGCAACATTAATGCAACCTATCTCCGACAAATCGAATCAGGAGCAAAAGTTCCAAGTCTACAAGTATTTGTTTTGCTGTGTGAAGCATTGAAAGTCTCGCCAACCTATTTGTTGGCAGAAGTTTTACCCAGCATGGAACTTCAAAACATGGATGTGCTTTTAGAGTTGTGGCAGACTGCCACACCAAGGCAAATTACAATGATTACTTCCATGATTCGGAGCGCGCTGGACGCGTCTAAAGATTAAAAGTGGGCGGGCAGCTGTATAGCTGCCCGCCCGTTTAAGTTTATCGTGTTGCCCGGATCAATGATTGCGTTTTCAGCAAAAGTGCGGCCAGCGCACGGTGATCTTCCCGCTCCGTCCACCATTGGGGCTTCAGGAATTGAAGCACCTGCTCTGCCCGGAGCCGCAAAAAGCCTTTGGGATTTCTGCGCGAAAGTGTAAAAACGAAAATGAGAGGGTCCCCACTGAAATACACTTGAATTTCAGTGGGGACCCTCTCATTTTAAGCCATTGCGCATAAAAGTCCTTCGCAAAGTGGACAAACAGTATGAAAAACTGAAAAGCGATTTGTCAAGGGTATTTTCACCATAAAACACGCATGACATATAATTTTTTCAAATTAGGCATATACTAATTCTTTCCTACATCCTGTCCTACATCCTGATAGAGCATACTGAAAGAAGTTCGGCATCCTCGCCCACAAGTGCTTCGGATGCCGCTTCATATCTTTGGAACAGCATATGAACTGCGCTGTTCCATAAACTTTATTCATTGATATTTGTCTGTACATCTTGATATAGGCTGTTGGCAGACAATTCTCCTCCAATGGCAAACGCTTTCCCGGCTTCTGTGTCACCTTGCAAATGGTACACAAACCATGCCGTCATATAACCGTCAAACTGCTTGTATGAGTCGCCATGGTCTACATTTTTCTTTCTTGCAATCACTTTATCTACTGTTTCAGGGAGCAGGCTGTAATTCTCCTACAAAGACCACAGCGGGCAAATCCCCTGTGCTACGCCGTTTTTATCGTCGGTAACTTGCTCCTTGCTTGTAGCATTCCCCGCATCCCAACTGCCAGTCCCTGCTGTTAAGAAGGTTGGAATATTTACTCTTGAAATATCATATTCCCATCCATCGGCCATAACCATTGTGTGGTAAGATGATGTTGCACTTGCCGCATATAAGGCCTTAACCATAGATCCGTGTTCCTGATTGGTGACCATGTTGAACACCGCCGGTCCACCTTGAGAGTGTCCCGCAATCCCAATATTGTCTAAGTCGATTTTGTGATAAAAAATGCTGTCCTTCTTTTCGTTCTCTGCAATCAGGAATTTTATCGTTTCCTCCAGGGAAGCGCCAGTCCTCGTGTTTTCATCATCGTTCCCAACAGAAATAAAGCCCCACGAAGATAGGTGCGTTAGGAACGGTTTATAGGTAGACAAGGTACTTCCTGTCCCATTTGCAAATATGACAACGGGGTATTGGGTATTGCTGCTTTCAAGCTCAGAGGGATACCAAACTGCATATTTCCCAATGACATCATCATTTGCGTCATATTCCTGACAGGATACTTCTTTATCCCCGAATGCCGTATATTTTTGCTCGATTTCTCCAACTGCTTCTGTGTATTTATAGTAATTGGATTCTTTGTGCAGAGCGAATAAAATCAATGCAACGACCCCAACAACGACCACCGCAATTAATATAAGAACAATTTTGAATACTGTCATCATAACTTTTTTCACGGACTTGTTTTCCTCCAAACTCGTATTTTCTTTCAAACCATACGCCCAACCCGGTGCCTTAGGGCATCCAAGAGCGTCTGTAAAAAATCATTATTTACTTCACAGGTATATATCGGGCGAGATAATCTTCGACTGCATCCATGTATGCCGCATACAGCTTGTTGTCGTTTTGCAAAGCGTGCCCGGAATGGGTCAGTTCAAAGTATTCGTGCGGCACATCATTCGCTTCCAGAGCGTTCACCAAATGCTTGACACTGTCAAACGGGCACACCTTATCCTGTGCGCCATACGCACAGACGGTGGGAACCGTGTTTTCATTCACCCACATATCAGCGGAAATGTCCTTGACTTGTTCGTCATAACTGCCGGATGTAATCATTTCTTCCGTGATAGCGTTTCCCGACATCACACTGAACAAATTTGCTGCAGCTTCGGTATTTTGATCCAAGCCGTAGTTTTTCCAATCTTCATGGTGGAAGCTGGCAGGCCCAACCGCTTCAAACACCATCTTCACCGGCACGGGTGATTGCTCTGCATCCCGATAGGCATACAGCAGTGCCAGTGTTCCGCCAGCCGAGCCGCCGGAGATCGCCATTTTATCCACCTTATATCCCAGCTTTTCTGCCTCGGCAATCACATGGGGAATACTGTCCCTAATCTCCACGGACTGGCTGTATACGCTTGCTTCGGGATGCGCTTCATCCCTCAGAGTGTAGTTGATACCTGCCGCTACATAGCCCTTGGAGCAGAGCCATTGCAGCATGGCCTGATCATCCTGCTTGTCCCCGGTGGTAAAACCGCCTGCATGGAGATAGACCGCCAGACCATAGCTGTCCCGGCTGCTATCCGCAGGAACGTAGAGATCAAATTTATTCGCTGCGCCCTCCCCATAGGACAAATCCGCATAGACTGTTCCTACGCTTTCATCCCATTTTACTGTATACTTCCCGTGAAACGGGTCAGCGGTCATTTTCATTACCACCGAGGCGAGAAAAGCGGTAAGGAATACCACAACATAGATGAATCCCCACATAACTCTCCCTTTTTTCTTTGTTTTACTTTTGCTCATAGGAAATTTCCTCCAAACAGCGTGCCACCCACCAATAGATTGAGAAAAGCACGCACAACCAATCGTCCCAAAACGGCAGCAACAATTATGACAACCAGCAGGATGATCAGCCTTTTTTGCAGTAATGTCATGATTTCATTTCTTCCTTTTCTTGACTTTCCGATTTTTATGTGATACCATATTGAATATACATTTGTATCGGCGTTACTATTGTATCATTCAGACTGTTAATTTGCAAGGAGAAGCAGAAAAATGAGACAAACCAGTAAAAATGTATCACCTATGAGCAACGAGGGAAGAAACCTTTATGTGATTACCCATATTACCGAATCTCTTTTGGAGTTATTAAAAGATAAACCGCTGAATGATATTTCCATCAGCGAGCTGTGCAGCCACGCTCAGGTTGGACGAGCAACCTTTTACCGTAATTTTGAAGTGAAAGAAGATGTTTTGAACGTCTATATCCATAAGCTGTTCTCGGAGTGGATCGACACCTATGAGAGCAACCCGCCTAAAACGATATCGCAAATGGTAAGGGAGCTCTTTCTCCACTTGGAAAAATACCGGGATTTCTACGGCCTGCTGAGCGAGCGTGGGCTCATCTATTTGTTGAAGAATGTGCTCCTTGAAATATATGCTCCAAAGCCGGAACAACCCGCACAGGCCGCCTATGCCTCTGCCTATGTCGCTTACACCCTATATGGGTGGATTGAAGTGTGGTTTCAAAGAGGAATGAAAGAAACCCCGGAAGAAATGGCTGCTATGTTTCCAAATTAAAGATGAAATAGGTAGGTGGGACAGGAACGGCATTACCGTTCCTGTCCCTTATCTTTTTTCTTTTGGGGAATTTGCTGTCCTTCCTGCGCCCGTCGCATCATTCTCCGTACCGCCTGTCGCTCCATATCCTCATGAAGCATACGGGAAACCGCCTTTTTGCTGTCAAACATCAAAAGCGGGCTGTACTTTTCGCCGTAGACCTGCTGTGCCCGGCTCTCCGCTTCCTGCTCCTTGCCGGGGCGGATGGCCTGCCTTGCTTCATACAGTTGCACCGGATCGAAGCCCTGTGCCTGCTCCCGAAGCCCGGCATACTCGTTCAGGGCAGCGTCCAGTTCGGCAGAATATTTCTGTTCCCGTTCTTCCAGCCGTTTCAGGCTCTGCTCCATGGCGGCAATGTCTTTAGGGAATTGTTCGGCAGCATCTTCCTCGGTATATGCCAACGACGCCAGAAGCAGATTCTTTTCCGAACGCAGTTCTTCCAAATCCTCCGTCAGAGCCGCTATCTTAGCCGCCAGTTCCCGGTGCCGGAACACATGGACAGCAGAGAGCGCCTTTTTCTCGGAAAGCAGGCTGCGGCGCTCTTTCGTCTTATCTCGAATGTCCTTTGCAACCTGATTGTACTGTGCGAGGGCTGGGCGCAGCGTATTCAGCGAAGTGTTCAGGCGTTCCTTACCCTTGCGGAGATACCCCAGCTGATAGCAGAACAGCAGTAGATTTTTACGCAGATTCTCCATGGCATCGGCAAGTGCCGGGATGGTATTTTTGACTGCCTGCGCCAGCTTTTTGACCTGTCCTCTCAGTTCCCGGAGCAGGGCATTGTCCGCCTTGATCTGCCGGTTCAGTTCGCACCGGTCAGAGATGATACCCTTTTTCTCCATAGCTCTGGCAACCACACCCTCATGGACCGTAGGCCGCTCCAGCAGGCCACGCTCAGCATGGCTGCGGTGGTCGATGCGTTCTTCGTGCCCAGTGCGCTCCAAATGAAGATTGGTCACATCCGCCCATGCCTGACGCCAGAGGACAAGCTGCTCGTCGCTGTTCCATCGTTCCGTGATGGGATTCTGCCTGCCATATTTGGTGCTTTTGGGATACTTAGATATCCTTTCATAACCCTGTGCCTGCGCTGCGGACGGGGTCATATACACCTTCTTTTTGCCTACTTTATACTGGTACTGCTTCTCCCATCCGTCGGCCTGTGCCTGCTTGAACTCGGCGGCGGTAAAGCCCCGTTCCTCGCCGTCTTTGACACAGAGATATTCTTTCTCGGTCTTGTACTGCCATTTTCCCTTTTCATCCAGCGGGCGCACTGTCAGCAGGATGTGGGCATGGGGATTGTGTCCGGGAGGATATGGGTCATGGATGGCAGCATCGGCGCACATTCCGTCTGCTACAAACTGCTCCTTGATGAAATCTTGCAGGAGCTGAATTTGTTCCTCCCGGCTCAGTTCTATGGGCAGCGCCGCCACAAATTCACGGGCGAGGCGGCTGTCCTTTGCGGTTTCGGTTTCCTCCACGGCGTTCCACAGGGTTTCCCGATCCTGCCATTCTGCGGGGGCGGTGGCTGGCAGAAAAACCTGCCGCCACCCAAGCCCCTGTTTACGGGTATAGTCATGCTGCACCCCGTCATACTCGTTGAGCATCCGGGAACAGCTCAGATAGGCCGCAGCCGCCACGGCGGAGCGCCCAGCTCCACGGCTGACTATTTTGGCCTCCAAATGATAAATCGCCATTGTCTACCGTCCTTTCTGAAGGGCTACTGTGAAACGCAGCAACCCTTCTTCCGTACTCGATTGCAACAGGTACGTCGTGAGATACGACGTACCGCCAGCAGGGGTGGAACAAATCGTTCCACCCCTGTATCTGTGCCAAGCTGCCGGTGGCAGGTTGACGCAGGCAGGCGGCGGGATGGGGTGGCAATATACCACCCCATGAACAGGGGCTTCCAAAACGGAAACCCCTGCGCCGACTGCATGGGCAAGGCTGGCAGTTTGATAGAAATGCAGCCTTGTCCAGCGGCTCCCGCAGGAGCCGCAATCCCCCTCGGAGAGCGCACGTGCCCGACCAACGGGAGGGCTACCACCGCCTGCTTTAGCAGGTGGTGAGTAAGTGCGCCCTTCGGGAGAAAAAAAGGAAGGCCCCCGGTTTCTTGGAGACCTTCCAACGGATTCAATCATGCTGCGGCAGCTTCTGCATCAGGTAATCCTCCAGCGCAGACAGCTCCATCGTCCGCACTTCTGGCAGCACCTTTTCCAGAATTGCCCCCTCCTGAATGAGCCTGCGCGTTCTGGCTTTGCGCTCCTTTACTCTGTCTCTGGCCTGCGCTTCCTCCAATCGGTGCTGCGCCTGCAACAGCTTCTTTTCCGCATCTGTCATGTGAAAATCCTCCTTATCTTCGCTTCTGCCAGACGATCTCGAAACCCAGCGCATCGGCAAGCTGGACAGCCTCGACGTAGCGCAGGGATTCCCGCTGGAGCTTGTTGGACAGGTTGGATACGCTGTCAGACCAGCCGTGTTCGTCCCGCAGCAGATCGACCACCTCCTGCATGGTCATGCCCTGACGGACGATGTACGACTTGATCTCATTTCTCAGATTGGATTTCATCAACTTATTACCTCCATATTTTCGTGATATTGGTTTTTGAGCAAGTGAACTGTGTGCGCTTTGCGGTGAAAATTCTGTCGTGCCGCAAATCCGCTCAGCTTTCCGTCCGCGATGCCCTGTTCACAACAGCACCCTACCGGCTTCATCGTTCTGTGTGAAAGCATACGGGACGGTAGGATATGCCGCCGTCCGGTGCAGCGGCTTCACGCTTCGGTAAATCACCGGACGATATAGTGCGTTCGACCTACGGCGAAAATCTTCACGGATTTCACAAGCTTTGTTTTTGGGGCTGCAAAATTGAGCCGCCGGTGTACGGCTCGGTACGGCAAAGCTAACTTGTGTACGCTTCTGTACGCCGGTTTTGCGTACCAGCCGTCGGTTCAGCGGCAGATTTTACACGCTGCCGTGAAATGCTTCACGGTGCGCACAAGCAAA
>ERZ791868.404-NODE-404-length-36847-cov-11.727658_pt1 | contig 36847 bp, 34 predicted proteins | sample MGYA00510281_ERZ791868 | MGnify/ENA primary metagenome ERZ791868 (study PRJEB30046, sample SAMN00792046) | human gut metagenome | study: EMG produced TPA metagenomics assembly of the A metagenome-wide association study of gut microbiota in type 2... | reverse complement strand
TTCCAGCCGAACAATTACGACAACAACAAGCTGCTCTATGTCTGGCATATTCTGGGCTGTATTTTGGCTGCGCAGCTGCTTGTGGATATTTTTGCAGAGGTGCGCGCCCTGCCCTGGCGGGCGCTGGGGCTGGCGGCATGCTGCTTTGCGGGCATGTTCGGCAGTGTGCTGACCGTAGGCCGCGAGGCGCTCAGCGACTACCGGCAGTGGAGCGCGGACGATATGGCGCTGGCGGATCACATCGACGAAAACGCCGGGAGCGACGCGCTGTTTTTGACGAGTGACAGCCATTTAACACCGGTGTTTGCGCTGGCCGGGCGGCGGATACTCTGCGGGTCGGGCAGCTATGTCTACTACCACGGCATGGACTATTCTGCCGAGTACAACGCCATGCGGGCGCTGTATGAGACGCCGGACGAGGACACGCTGGCCGCGTGGGACATCGGGTACGCCGTGTTTGACAGCAGTGTGTACGCGAAATTTGCGGCAGATGAGAGCTGGTATGCGGCAAGGTATGACGTATGGTATGAAAATGCGGCGTGCCGCGTGTATAAGATAAAGTAGCATACTCCCGCCCTCCTTCACATAGGATTTGACAGGAAATTCTATGCGAGGAGGTCAGGCTATGAAGGGCGACCCTGAGGAGCGCGCCGCGGCGGTGGGACGGTATATTGTGGAAAGCGGTGCTACCGTGCGCGCGGCGGCTGCCGTATTCGGCGTGAGCAAATCCACGATCTGGAAGGACCAGCACCGCCTGCGCCGCCAGAACCCGGGCCTTTGGGCCGAGGTGCAGGCCGTCGTACAGAAGAACAAGGCCGAGCGTCATCTGCGCGGCGGCGAGGCCACACGGCGCAAATATTTGCATACAGCATCTTGCGCGGCGCACGGCGGCACAGTATAATAGAGTAAAAAATAAAGGACGGTGTACCTATGAAACGTCAGGATTACATCAGCTGGGATGAATACTTTATGGGCATTGCCCTGCTCTCGGCCATGCGGTCCAAAGACAACAACAGCCAGGTCGGTGCCTGCATCGTCAGCCCGGAGAACAAAATTTTGTCCCTGGGTTACAACGGCATGCCCATCGGCTGCAATGACGACGATATGCCCTGGGAGCGCGAAGGCAGCGACCTTGACACAAAATATATGTATGTCTGCCACTCGGAGCTGAACGCTATCCTGAACAGCCCGAACCATGATCTGCGCGGCTCCCGGATGTATGTGACGCTTTTTCCCTGCAATGAATGTGCCAAAGCCATCATCCAGAGCGGCATCAAAGAACTGATCTATCTATCGGACAAATACCACGACACCCATGCCAGCATCGCCAGCCGCCGCATGTTCAACATGACCGGCGTCAAATACCGCGCGTATCAGCCGACGGGGCGCGAGATCAAATTGGATGTATAAGGAGCTATGAACATGAAAACCATCATTATCGGCATCGCGGGCGGCACCGGCAGCGGCAAGACCACCCTGACCGAAAAACTGCGGGACCATTTTGGTGCGAACGAGGTCAGCGTTCTCAACCACGACAGCTACTACAAGCGCCACGACGAGCTGCCCTATGAGGAGCGCTGCAAGCTCAACTACGACCACCCGGACAGCTTTGACACGCCGCTGATGGTCGCCCACCTGCGGGAGCTGCGCGCGGGTCACCCCGTACAGGTGCCGGTCTACGACTACACCATCCACAACCGCAGCGACAAGACCGTGACCGTGCAGCCCGCGCCGGTCATTATCGTGGAGGGGATCCTGATTTTTGACTCCCCCGAGCTGTGCGACTTAATGGACATGAAGGTCTTTGTGGACACCGACGCCGATGTGCGCATCCTGCGCCGCATCGTCCGCGACGTCAAGGAGCGCGGGCGCACGCTGGACAGCGTTGTCAACCAGTACCTGACCACTGTCAAACCGATGCACGAGCAGTTCGTCGAGCCGAGCAAGCGCAAGGCCGACCTGATCGTCCCTGAGGGCGGGCATAACCTGGTGGCGCTGGAGCTGCTGATCAAATGGGTGGATAATCACCTTCACGCAGTAGAGGCGGAATAAAAATAAATCCGGCGGACGCCTTTAAAAGCGTCTGCCGGATTTTTTGTTATAGCGGGTTGGTTGTAGGGGCGGATGCAAGCATCGTCCCTACAAAGCATTTTACACGTGATTTTACGCTTTCGTTTGGCTCGGATGCGGCACGGGCGGCATTTTTGTGAACAGAGCCTTCAGCGCCAGCGGCGTTGCAACGGACGAGACCACGATGAGCAGGATGACCGCCGTGAAATACACGGGGTCCACAACGCCGACCTCCAGGCCCTTCTGGGCAACGATCAGCGCGACCTCGCCGCGGGTCATCATGCCGACGCCGACCTTGAGGGAATCGCCCCAGTTGAAGCGGCAGATTTTCGCGGCCAGACCGCAGCCGATGATCTTGGTCAGCAGCGCAACGATGACGAAGCAGATGCAGAACAGCAAAATCTCCGGTGTCAGGCCGCTGATGTCGGTCTTTAAGCCGATGGAGGCGAAGAACACCGGTGCAAAGATGACGTAGTTGCTGATGTCAACGCGGCGCTCTACATAGGGGGCGTCGTCCATCGCACAGAGCACGATGCCTGCAATGTACGCGCCGGTGATGTCGGCAATGCCGAAGTACTGCTCGGCAATGTAGGCCATGGCAAAGCAGAACGCCATGCTGACGATGGTGATGCGCTGGGTGTGGGGGTTGCGCTTGTCAAGCCATTTCATGGCAAAGTGGATGACGACGCCGACGCCGATGGCGACGAGGAAGAACAGCACGGTCTGGATGAGCACGCCGCCGATACCGGTACCCTCACCCGAGCTGGCGCCCAGCACGCAGGTCAGCACGATGATGCCGATGACGTCATCAATGACTGCCGCGCTGACGATGGTCGTACCAAGGAAGCTTTTCAGATGGCCCAGCTCCTGCAGCGTCGCCACCGTGATGGAGACACTCGTCGCCGTCATGATGGTGCCGATGAACAGCGCGCGGTAGAACTCCGGGCTGCCCACCGCCGCAAAGCCGTAGAATGCGCTATACAGCAGCGTACCGCCTACCAGCGGCACAAAGACGCCGACGCAGGCGATCAGCGTCGCAATGGGGCCTGCGCGCATCAGCTCCTTCAGGTTCGTGCCAAGACCGGTGGAGAACATCAGCAGCACCACACCGATTTCCGCAAAAATCGAGATGGCGTCGCTGGTCTGCACCAGGTTCAACAGGCACGGTCCGATGATCAGGCCGGCAATGATTTCGCCCACGACCTGCGGGGCCTTGCATTTGCGGGCGACCAGCGCAAAGAACTTTGCGCTCAAAATGATGATCGCCAGGTCACGGAACACGGAATACATGAAATATCCTCTCCTTACCTCTTATTAGATGTTTCATACCCCTATAGTTTTAGCACCTTGCGCCGCCGTTTGCAAGAGGATAAAACGTGCAAAATATGCAGTTTGCACGCACGTTTTGCATACACCTTGCCCATCGCAGATTTTTTTGCAAAAAAATGCAAAATAAGGCTTGACATTTGAAGTTTGTATTGCTATAATAGCTCATGCAGTCAGGCGCTGCGCAACTGAATATGTGGAAAGATGGCTGAGCTGGTCTAAGGCGCACGACTGGAAATCGTGTAGGGCCCCTAAAGCCCTCAAGGGTTCGAATCCCTTTCTTTCCGCCATAAGCCCATGACAAAAAAGATGTCATGGGCTTTTTTCTTTGTTGTATCGTGCAAAAATAGCAAAATTGACGAGCCATTTTTGAAGCGCATTTTATAGAGATGTCCAACCGTTTTAAGGCGGTTGGACTTTTTTGTTGGGTGATTTGGGGAGGGTTTGCTCTCCCCTGCCGTCCTGTTTTGCAGTTTTTCAGCGAAAATTTCAACTTTTTTCTGCTGTTTTCAGAATGTTTTCAATTTCCCTGCAGCCAATTTCTTGTTGGCTGCGGGGATTTTTCGCTTTTTGCAGCAGTTTTCAGTTTATTTTCAAGTTTTCCATTTTATACCTATTAAATAAGGAGGATTTCCACTATGAGCATCATTATCGGTATCGACCACGGCTATTACGCTATCAAGACAGCGCATTGTTCATTTCCGGCAGGGCTGACAAGCTACGGAGAACATGAACCCTACACCCGCCAAGGACTCTTAGAGTTTGGCGGGTGCTTTTTTATTTGTGGCTCCGGGCGGCAGCCTATCCAGCGTGACAAGACCATAAACGACAACTACTATCTGCTGACGCTGGCAGCCATTGCAAAAGAAATCCAGCAGCGCGGTTTGCCTCCCGAATGCTCGGTGCGCATTGCGGCGGGTCTGCCGCTGACCAGCTTCGGACGCGACAAACCCAAGTTCAGAGATTATCTGCTGCGGAGCAATCAGCCGGTGAACTACAAGTTCGAGGGCGTGGAGTACAGCATTACGATTGAGGAAGTTGCCATCTTTCCCCAAGGCTACGCCGCCCTTATGACCGAAACCGGGCTGTTGCAGGACGAGCCATCAATGCTCCTCATGGATTTGGGCGGCTGGACAGTGGACCTTATGCGCATCGACAACGCCATCCCTGCGGCTGACACTGCGCACAGCTTGGAGCTCGGCATGATCCGCTGCGTAGATGACATCCGGGAGCAGGTGCGGCGTGAAACCGGGCTGTCCCTCACGGATGCCCAAATCGAAAATATGCTGGAGGGTCAGCCCTGCACGGTCAGCGATGCGGTGCGTGGCATTGTGAATCAGCAGGGGCGCAAGTACACAGAGCATCTGCTGTCTGCCACGATGGAAGCCGGCTTCGATCTGCACGCCATCCCCGCTGTGCTGCTGGGCGGCGGGGCATCCGTGGTGAGCCGCCACCTCAGCCCCAAAGACGCGCTTTGTAAGACGATTTTTCTGCTGGACGACAAGTTGAACGCGGTCGGATTCGAACGCGCGTTGGCCGCCGTGTCGCGCCGCAAAAGCGAGGTATGAAACGACCGCAATATGTTTTCCGCCCGAACCTTAACGAACCGCAACACCGCCGCGCGTGGGCGTTGCTGCAGCAGATGCCGCCTGCCAAACGCAAAGAGTTTCTGGTGCAGAGTATCCTTGCGGCAGAACAGACGGATAGGCTGGAGAAAAGCATCCGCAAGGTGGTGCGGGAGGAGTTGCAGGCAGTCAACATAACCAACGCTGTTCCAAGCCCACTGTCAGAGAATGCTATACCAGACTCTGCGCTCGATTTCCTGAATTCACTGTAGGGGGTGATTCCAATGTTTTAATAATAGGTAGAAAAGCAGAAGGAAAAAGACTAACTATTAAAAGTCAAGCCCCAAAACAAAATTTTCGAGAGAAATTTTAAGGTGGTGAAAATTGGTATAGCAAACAAGAGCATCCGTTGTCGGATACTCGCTCCGTATAAAATCGCACGCTTAATAATCAGCTAAGAAGGCTTTTCCAGAACGCTGCATAGCAAAAATAAGCCTTACCAGCTTTTTAGCAGCATGAGAGATGGCAACATTGTAGTGCTTTCCCTCAGAACGCTTCTTTTCAAGATAGGCCGAGAATGTAGGACACCAAAGGCAAACATATTTGGCGGCATTGAAAAGAGCATATCGCAAATATCTGGAGCCACGCTTTTCCATGTGAGCATAACAGTTTTGCAGTTGCCCTGACTGATATGTAGATGGAGAGAGTCCAGCATAAGCCAGCAACTTGTCTGCGCTTGCAAAGTTGGAAAAATCTCCAACTTCAGCAAGAATCATTGCACCCATATGTCGGCCAATACCGGGGATTGTAAAGATGGGAGAATCCATCTGAGATGTAATCTTGTCAATTGCGGATTCTACCTCAGAAATTTCTTTGTCCAGCTCGCGGATGAGAGCAATCGTGTGTTTCAACTCCATAGACTTAGCAGGCATTTTCGAGCCAATGGAGACCCCTGCGGCTACTTGGATTTCCGCGGTTTTAGACTTGGTATAACGACCTTTAGAGGCGGTGCAAAGAGTCTCAGCGAGTTCTTCAGTATTGGCGTTTGCGATATAGCTTGCACCCGGATAGTTGCTCAGCAGTGCGTATACAACAGCGATGTGCAGGCTTGAGACCAGCTTTTCGAGCTCCGGAAACAGAATATTCACTAACCGCGCAACGGAGCTTTTCAGCTTGGCGCGCTCTTTTACCTTATCAAATCTGTATCTGGTTAGTGACTTTAGCTCTTCATTGTGGTATGCTGTATTTGAGTAGGACTTGAGGTCCACATCAGACATGAGCATCATTGCAATGGTACGCGCGTCTATCCGATCTGTTTTGGTTCTTCGCAGGCTGAGACTTTTCCGATAGAGGTTCGTGTGCAGAGGGTTAATGACATAGGTTGCTAGGCCGCTGTCTAAAAGAAACCCCAGCAGATTGTAGCTGTAATGTCCTGTGGCTTCAAGCCCTACTTTTATTTTGCTTTCACCTTGGGAACAGCTTTGGATTCTTGAAAGAAGCGTCTCAAAACCGATGCGGTTATTGGCAATGGTAAATACATCTGCCAAGACCGTTCCTTCCGAGTTAAGAATAAAGCAATCGTGCTTGTCCTTTGCAACATCGATACCAACAAAAATCATTTCTTTTTACCTCCGGCGTTTTATTTTACAGTGCTGCTTAGAGCCACACCTCTTTGCTATGTAACCTCGTTCTATATAAACCGTCTGGCGGTATCTAACTGATTAACACTAAAAACAAAGAGCCATGGTTGGAGCCTTTCTGAAACCGTCTTGCGGTAGGAGGTTTAAACCAATCCACAGCACCTTGTCTATTGTAGCATTTTGTCCTTGGAGAGGGACTCTAATAACTACTACTTTATAATACGAGGAGGTTTATACATTATGAACGGTAAAAAAATCTTGTTTGGTGCAGCCTATGACGGGCTGCTTTTGTTTTTGATGAGGGGCGCCTATTAAGCACCTTCGCAGATCCGGCAAACATCCCCATCGGGAGTTGTGCCCTTGATCAAGTTCGTAGATATGTTCTCCGGCATCGGCGGTTTCCGCGAAGGACTGACCCGTGCCGGAGGCTTTACATGCGTAGGGCACTGCGAAATCGACAAATACGCCAACCGCAGTTACAACGCCCTGTTTGACACGAAGGGAGAGTGGTTCATTGAAGATGCCCGAAAAGCCGACCCCAGCACCATGCCGGACTTCCAGCTGCTCTGCGGCGGATTTCCTTGCCAGACTTTCAGCATTGCAGGATCTCGAAAAGGATTCGGAGATCCACGCGGCACTCTCTTCTTTGAACTGGCCCGCCTGGCTGAAGCCCGGAAGCCTCCGTATTTGCTTTTTGAGAACGTGGTGGGTCTCATCAATCATGACCACTGCAGGACGTTTGCGACGATCCTCAACACGCTGGACCGACTGGGGTATGGTGTGGAATGGCAATGTCTTAACAGCAAAGATTTTGGCGTCCCGCAGTCAAGAAACCGCGTGTACATTATCGGATATCTTGATGAGCGATGTAGAGGAAAAGTATTTCCTTTCACCGAAACAGCAGGAAGTTCTCTTATTCAAACCCACGGCGGTCACCAAGGAGAACGTGTCTACTCCCCAGAAGGATTAAGTTGTACGCTGGCTGCCAATCCGGGCGGGTTCGGCGGCAAGACCGGGCTGTACGAGGTGGGAGTGCCGATCAAGTGCGCCACAAAAACCGGCTACCAGATGGCACAGGTCGGTGACAGCATCGACCTGAGCTACGCCACAGTCAACAGTCGGCGCGGACGGGTTGGTAAAGAGATTGCGCATACACTTACAACGGGCTGCCAACAAGGCACTGTTGAAGTTCGCCCGGTCAAAAATCCCATCAAGTCCGACCTCGCCCGCAACACCGAACGCACCGGTAAGCCCGGCGCACCCATGCATACACTTACCACAAAAGACCGTCACGGTGTTCTGTGCGAGGGTCGCATCCGCCGCCTGACACCGCGCGAATGTCTGCGGCTGCAGGGCTGGGCAGATGACCGCATCGACACGGTGCTTGCCATCCAAAGCGATAACCAAGCCTACAAGCAGGCAGGCAATGGTGTAACAGTCAACGTGGTAGAGGCCATCGGGCGGAGAATTGCAGCCATGGACGCAGAACTGCGGGGTGAGGCGCTTGCCCCTTGATTTCCGTGACCAGTATTTTGGCTGTGAAATCGAACTGACCGGGATAAACCGCGCCACGGCAGCCCAAACGCTGACCGACCTGTTTGGCACCCGCGCCGAACATTCCGGCGGTGGCTACGATGCCTACCGGGTCAAAGATTTGGACGGCAAAGAATGGAAAATCGTCCGGGACGGCAGCATCCATCCCGAATGCCGCAGGCGGTCTGTTCTTATCGGAGAAACCTACAAGGTTGAACTGAACTCCCCCAAACTCGAATACGGCGAGATGGAAAAGCTGCAGGAGGTTGTCCGTTCCTTACGCCGCGCAGGGGGCATCGTAAACGACAGCTGCGGAATGCACGTCCATGTGGACGCAAGCAAGCACACGCCGCAGAGCCTCAAAAATGTGCTGTCCATTATGTACTCAAAAGAGGACATTCTATTTGCAGCCTTGAAAGTCGACCCTGCCCGCATCGACAGCTACTGTCAGGCGGTGGATGAGCCAATTCTGGAAGAAATCCGCAAGCTGCCCAGCGACGCGAGTATGGATCAACTGAAAGACCGCTGGTATCGCGGGCGGGACGGGAGTGACTATCACTACCATCAGAGCCGGTATCACGCCTTTTATGGCAAGAAAGCGATTATGTATCCCACGTTCCAAACTTTAATTGTACAGCGACAAAAATTATAAAAACAGTCTGTTTTTCTCTACATAATAACTATATAATTTGAGTATTCCAGATATGATGGAGGTTGTTATTGTGGATGATGGAAATCGACTGACCGTGTATGAACTTGTGGAAAGAGTTATCCCTTGCATCATTGCAAAGCACTATAGCGAAAACTATATTCAAGGCTTTCGTTCGACGTTTAGGAACCTGTTAGCGTACTGCAATAAAAATGAAAAGAAATATTTTACAGCGGAATTGGCTCAGCAGTTCATGCTGGATTGCTACGGTGTGCAGCCGGGAACAGTAGAACGGCGATGTTCACGAGTTCACCGTGCAATGGATTTGTTGTCAGACTACCAACATTTCAACGCGGTTATGCTTCGGCGGAGGTTGAATCGAGAGTTCCCTGCAGGACTGCAAGAAGGTGCGGTCAACTACTTGCAAAAGCTATCTCTCCACGGACGCAGGGAGAATACGCTGCGCAGCCACAGAAATGTCCTTCTTCGCTTTACAGATTATTTGTTCAGCGTTGGAGTCACGGATTACAAATTACTTTCAGCAGATATTGTAAATCGATACGTCAAAGTTGTTTCGTGCAATTACAGCAATTCGGTTGTAAGGCTCCATTACAGTATCCTTTTACGCTTTTTTCAGTACCTTGCTCATAGTGGCTACAAGGAAACAGATTTGTCTTTGAAAATGATGCCAATTGTAAAAGTATCCGCTTCCGCGCGAATTCCTACAACATTAGATCTTAGCCAAATCGAAAGTATCCTTACATCTGTTGACCGTGAAAGTCCACAAGGGAAACGCGATTATGCAGTTTTAATGATTGCAGTAAAACTCGGCATTAGAACCAGCGATATACGTAATCTTCGCCCTGCCAATTTTAATTGGGAACAGCATTTGGTGTCTTTCACCCAAGTCAAAACAGGAGAGCCGATAACTTTACCACTTCCCACAGATGTTGGATGGGCTGTAATAGACTATCTGAAAAATGGAAGGCCTGTAAGCGATGCCCCGGAAATTTTTCTCCGCGCAGTCGCTCCATACGTCTCTCTGCAAAATTTTGACAACATTCTTATTAAGCATATGCGAAAAGCGGGCATTCCTTTGGATTCAATAAAGCACCACGGGCTTCACTCGCTTCGACACAGCCTCGCAACACATATGTTAGATGAAGGAATCCCCATTACCTCGATTCAGGGTGTATTAGGACACATAAATGCCGATTCTACTCAAAAATATATTGGTGTAAATGTACGTCAGCTTCGCAGCTGCGCATTGGAGGTGACTGATTAGTGTTTGAGGAAAAATTTCTTGAACCCCATTTTACCAGTGTGCTTGCACCATATATGCTGGATGTTGTGGAGCAAAAACGTGCCCTTGGCAATAAATACAACGCCGGTGTTGAGGCACTCAGTGCATTCGATGACTTTTGCAATGAGCAACAATTGCGTATACCTGCCATTTCGAAAGAACTGCTGCAAAAGTGGGAGAAAAAGAGACCTCACGAAAACGAAACCACGCAATGTTTTCGGATTTCGTATGTGCGAATTCTTTGTAAGTATTTGCACAGCAATGGCTATGATGCTCCATGTGCATTCCACCCTGCGCCTCATGTAAATAAATGTTTCGTTCCCTACATTTTTACGAAAGACGAAATCGAGAGATTGTTTTCTGCGGTAGATTGTACCAAAGAATCTTCAGAATCTCCACTACGACATTTAGTTATGCCGGTTCTGTTTCGCCTGCTTTATACATGTGGGCTGCGCGTGTCAGAGGCTCTGCACCTTAAGGTTGCAGATGTTGATTTGGATGCTGGAGTTTTAGCCATATACGGTGCAAAAGGAGACAAAGAACGGCTGGTAGGAATTTCGGACTCAATGCTTGCATACATGAAATCCTACCGCAGTAATCCATTAGTGGCAAATGCAAAAAGTATTTACTTTTTCCCTGCTCCTGATGGCGGATTCTATGATACAAGTACAATTTACGATATTTTTCGAAAATGCTTATTTGATGCCGGGATTCCACACCGAGGTCGAGGAAAAGGGCCTCGTCTCCATGATCTCAGGCATTCCTTTGCGGTCCACATTCTAAACAAATGGAGTTCCGAAGGAAAAGACATATATACCTGTTTGCCGATTCTCCGCACTGCTCTTGGGCATGACCGAATTACAACAACCGAAAAATACTTGAGGCTTGTCCCGGAAGCCTACATGGAAGTCACCGAACCATTCAATGACCGATTCCATACCATTACAGAGGTACTTTGCAATGAGGAATAGATGCAGCTACGCCGGTTTAGTCTCCGCATACTTCAGCGTGTATCTGGCAGGAACTAAAAATGTCAGTACAAATACAATTTACTCTTACCGGGACACCTTTGTTATTTTTCATGGCTACCTTGAAAAGTATTGTGGCTTTAAATTAGAGAAAATGCTTTTTAACGACCTTTCCCGCGAACTGATTCTTGAATTTCTACAATATCTTGAAACTGAACGCAAATGCAGTATATCTTCTCGAAACCAACGACTTGCTGCGTTGAAGTCATTTGCAAAATATGTACAAATTGAATGCCCGGATGAAATGATTCTGTGTCAGCGCATTCTTTCAATTGACAGCAAAAAAGCAGCAAAGCCTACGGTTCAATATTTGAGTAACCAGCAAACCGATATTCTAATGGAACAGCCTGATATTTCCACGCCAAAAGGTCGCAGAGACTTGGCGATGATTCTTCTCCTTTACGATTCAGCTGCACGAGTTCAGGAACTTTGCGATTTAAGAATCTGCGATATCCGAATAGATTCACTACCGGTTGTACATTTATTAGGGAAGGGGCGAAAAAGTCGAGATGTTCCGCTTACCAAACCGTGTGCACAGGTATTGCGCCAATACATTTGTGAGAACCATCTTGATATACCAGAACGCCGCAATGACCAGCTGTTTACAAATCCGCAAGGAAAAAAGTTGACTCGCAGCGGTGTTTCCTACGTGCTAGCAAAATATAGCCACAAAGCAAATACTGCGGTGGATTCATTTTTTCCGCAGATTACACCGCATTGTCTCCGGCATTCTAAAGCAATGCATCTTGTTGAGGCAGGCAAAAATCTCATTTATATTCGTGACTTTTTAGGGCACGAATCTATTGAGACAACACAGGTTTACGCAAAAGCTAATCCCGAAGCCCGGCGCAAGGCATTAGAAACAATGGACACGAGGATGAATACGCCTGCCATGCCGGATTGGAACGACGACCCTGACTTAAAGGCGTTTTTAAAGACCTTGTAGAAAATTATGCTGAGATTTCTGGTGAACAGTCTCGAAGTAACGTCTGTTCTAAAAGATTCTCAGCATAACTTTTTTCTGCGCATAAAAGGCATTATGTTGAGCTCAACATAATGCCTTGAACCTGCATTCAGTGTTCTACCATGGCACAGTCGAGTGGCGGCTGTTCAACTCCACGCTCCACGCGGGCGAGGTAAAAGCCAATATTGTTCTGTCTATGGCGATCTCGGCGCAGGGCATCAACCAGAAGTACACGCAGTTCCGGAAAACGCCCATCGGGGATAATCCGGCGTTCACTTTCCGCACCTTTCTGCTGCGGCTGGGGCTGATTGGTCCTGAGTACAAGAATGTGCGGATGCACCTGCTGAAAAATCTGCCCGGTGATAAGGCGTGGCGCCATGATAAGTCGCTATATCCCAGCAACCAATCAAGGCCCCGCACAGGCGAGGCCAGATAGGAGAAGAAATGTCGAGAAAAGAATATTTTGCCTACGGTTCCAATCTGAATTTTGAACAGATGGCCTATCGCTGCCCGGAGGCAACGGCAGTCGGAACGGCTAAGCTGGACGGCTATGAATTGGCGTTCCGGCGCGGGTATCTTACGATTTTGTCCAAAGAGGGCGCAACCGTTGAAGGGCTGATCTGGTCTGTCACCGACCATGACGAAGCACAGCTTGACTGTTACGAGGGTTACCCGACATTCTATGACAAGGAGACCATGACGGTCACGGATGCAGATGGTACGCCGCACGAAATTATGGTTTACACGATGAATGCGCCGTACCGCGACCAGTTGCTCCCGGTCAGCAGCCGCTACAATGCGGTTGTTTTGCAGGGATGTCTGGATGCCGGTATCTCTCCGCAGCAGCTCTATGATGCTGACGAAAAATACCGCAAAGCCTACAAGGCCAGAGCCGCGCCCTGTCCAAAGAAACACGCTCCCGAACGGTAACCCCGCCCGCTGCACCCTGCAGCGGGCTTTTTCTTTTGGATACAAGGAGAACCAGTATGAAACACAAACACAGAATAAAGATAAAGCAGGGCTTGTCGCTGTTGCTGGCGGTAGGGCTTGCGCTCACAAATCTGGGCGCAGCGCTGCCCGCTTTTGCAGAGGATGCCCCCGCCACGCCGGAGAATGCCGAAGCGGTCACCCCCGAAACTGCCGAAGCGGACACCACGGCACCAAACCTTGTGCAGATTACCGAGAATCTTTACAACGATCTGCCGGACGCGCCTACCGGCAGCTACCTTGGCAGCATGGGTCTGCCCGTGGCAACCGGCGAGACAAAAATCGGTATCTCCGCGTGGGTTTCTGACCTGTATGACGGCGTAGATGCCCATATGGATGCCGATGCGCTGAACGCAGATGAGAACACGGTCACAATCGGCAAAACTCCCGGTACAGACTATGCCATTGTTCCGCTGCTGGCGCAGGTCGAATACCCGGCAGACGGTGCGGTATCTGAAATCATACTGCCGGACGGTGTAGATCTTTTAAGCTACCGCTCCACCGATTATGAGCCTATCCCGGCAGACGAGCAGGAGCAGACTGAAATCCTGCACCATACATACTCGGAGCAGTCGGCGGCAGCAACCGGCCTGTATGTGAAAGCCTCTGCCGATTTTACGGCGCAGCTGGTCTATACGGATTCGGACGGCAGTTCGCAGTCAAAATCTATCCATGTACAGATCAGCGAGGATGCCGCACCCACACAGATGTATGCCGACACCGGCGATGACGGCATTGCCGCCTATGCTGCAGGGCCGACTCCGCCGTATACCACCGGCAAAATCACCAGTATTGCCAAAGAAGGCGGCACATGGCTGATTTGGTTCAACGGTCAGGAAGCCTACTGCTGCAGCCACGGCCTGAACGGCCAGCCCAAGGGCTGCCCCACCTACAGCTTCTCTCATGTGTCCCGCCTTGAACCCGGCCAGTATACGCCGGGCAACCACTATGCAAACCAGGTCAACATCTGGGGCGGTCTTGGTCAGCTGAGTCTGGATATGCTGGATGACCGTCCTGTTGTGGCAAGCCTTGAAGATGATCTTGAAGGCGGCGAAGAACAGCCGGACATCCTTGGCAACCTTTACGATGAAACCCAGCAGTGGATCATGGAAAACTATCCCGACAGCTACGCGGCGCAGACCTATATTGCTGCTGCAGAAGAACTGGTAAACGGTACAGAGGCGCAGTCCGGGGAAAATGGCTACTACACCTACATCTATAACCCGCCCGCAGGGTATGTGTGGCAGGTTGTGGCGCTGGTTGGTGAGGAAATCGCAGGCGGCACTGAGATCCCGGATGTGCCGACTGCTCCGGAACCGAAGTATTATTCTGCTGCGTGGACGGCTCCTGCGCAAAGCGCCAGCGGAAGCTTTGATCTGACATTCACAGTCAACACCGACAAGTACCAGCTGAACACGCTGGAAAAGGTGGACGGGGCGGTCATTACCGTCACGCCCAGCCGGACCGGCGGCAGCGTGGACGGCGGCAGCTGGCAGATGAACCCTGCCGGGGCACAAACCATTACCACAGGCGGTCACACACAGGATGACAGTTTTCACCTCAACGGCGGCGATGGTTCTGCCACATGGACGGTTCACTATGAGGTGTCCAAGACCAGCACCAGTACGCTTTCCGGGCAGGAAGGACCGTTCACCAGCCAAGCAGAAGCAGACGCCGCAGCAGAAGCCGCCAAGAATGCGGCCATCGGGCAGCTGCAGAACGAAGCGCAGGGCATGGTGGACGCCGCTATTGCCTCGGCGCGGGCGCAGCTTGCCAATATTACATTCAGCTACGATGAAATCACCATCCCTCATGGCTTTGATTCCACGCCCGGTGCGCTGGGCAGCCACCAGACTATTACCGTTCCTGCCAACAGTTCGAACGATTACCCGATGAAAAACGATGAATGGTCGGTAAAGGTCAGCATCGACAAAATCGACAGCGAAACCAAGCAGCGCATCAAGGGCAACGCCGAGTTTAAGATTTTTGAGTGGGACACCGTCCGGCAGTGCTATATTCCCAATGGTGGGTATAACCAATACAAGGTTAAACGCCAGAGCGACGGCACTTACAAGGTTATAAACCACAGCAATTATGGCAATGGTTCGGACAGTATCTATTACACCCAGCGCAACGAGGGCAAGTTTGTCATCGTGGAAAGCCGCGCACCCAGTGGGTACTATGGTGACTGGTCGGATGTAAACGCTCCCGGCACAGCCGGTTCCGTGCCGGGCAAGCGGGCGTATGCCTTTGAAATTACCAAATCATTGGACGCCCAGACGATTTGGCTGGGCAACGCCGATTATAACGCCGACATCACCACGACCAACAGCGGCGGCACGCTCATCGACACCGGCGAGGGCATCGTTACTATCACCTTTGGTAGCCGCAAGGCAGATAAGACCTACGCCATAGACCCTACGGGCATTGCCAACAACGAAGATTCCTACACCATGCACGCCAATGCCGACAAGATGCAGAACGACCGTGTCCTCGGCAATATTCTGCTGACGAAAGTGGATCTGGACGCCGCGCGGTATCTGGCTGCGGGCAGCAACGGAGATACTACGCTGGAAGGTGCTGTGTACGATCTGTACGCCGCTGACACCATTGAACACCCGGACGGCGTTTCGGGTGTGGTGGATTACTCCAAAATCACCGATGCCAACGGCACGCCCATTTGGCACACCACTGTCTTCACCAATGGCGGCTGGGATACGGATTATTTACCTATTTTGCAGAAAGATCGGCTGGTAGTCTCCGCGAAAATCACTGACGGCAAGCTGGCGTTTGCCAACCTGTATATGGGCAGATATTACCTTGTGGAACGCGCTACCGGGCTGGTGCTGCCCATTGACGGCAACGGAAAACTGTACATAACTGGAAAGTACCCACAGCTCAATAAGAAACTGGAACGCACCGGCAAGTACAGCGATTTGGCGCGGAAGAATAACGAGTACAATGACTACATCTACAAAAACCAGTATTCTGCTGTGGCTGAGAGCCGCAAGCTGAACGGCAGCAAGGCGTGGGATGGCTATTATCTTTCCTACGCCAAAGGGTATCTCTGCGATGAGGTCAACCACTACAAAACCCTGTCCTATGCAGATGAATCAACCTACCACATCCATGCCGAGCAAGAGAGCCAAGACGAAGTGCTGAAATCCGGCTTTAGTTTGCAGAAGTTGGTTTCGACCACCGGTCAGCCCAGCCCTGCTTTGAAATTGGAAGGTGCGGGCTTTACTGTCTATCGTATTTCCAAATTGAGCAAGGTAAACGAGTTCAAACAAAATCCCGACGGCAGTTACGATGTGCAAAGCATTTTGGGCGCCTACCGCAAGGACAATTACGATAACGCCACACTAAAATACGATTTCACCCATGAGGGGCAAGCCATCGCCAATATGTTCGAGAGCAGCACCGACACGGTCAACGCCTATAACGTGACCTTGACCGCAGACGGCGACTACGCCAACGGCAAGGGCAACGGCTGGATGCCCACGGATCAGCCCGCCGAGTATAAGCTGGGAGAAATGTTCACGAACGATGAGGGCATTTTCCGCGTGGAAGGCTTGCCCTATGGGCAATATCTGGTAGTAGAAACCACCATCCCCAAGGATGTGTTCCAGTGTGATCCGTTCATCGTGACAGTGAACGCCAACAGCCCGCAGAGCCGATTCACGATTCCTGCGGGCAGTGTTACCACCCCCAGCAGCGACTACATGACCTACAACATTCTGGACGAAGAATTAGAGGGTTACTTGCAACTCATCAAGACCGATACAGAAACCGGCAAGGCGGTCAAAATCGCCAACACAGCCTTTGCGCTGTATCGGCTGGATGAGAAAGACCACAAAACCCGCATTTCCATGATCGACCCCGCCAGCGGCAGCGCCACCAAGAAAACGGATGTGTTCTACACCGATGCCGACGGTCTTATGAAAACACCCGAAAAACTGCCGCTGGGACGCTATCTCATTGAGGAACTGCAAGGTCCGGAAGGGTACTATAACGATCCTGCCTACTCTGTGGAATTTGAAATCAAATCCGACCGCGTCTGGCAGGTCGTGGGCAACGCCACCAACGACATGGACGAGTATATCGTGACAGAAAAATACTGCAACCACGAAACACTCGGTCAGCTTACCATCCGTAAGCTGGGCAATGTCTTGACCGATTACAAGGACGGTCAGTTCATCTACACGCAGGACAACCTTGCGGGCGCAGTGTACGAAATTCACGCAGACGAAAATATTGCCACGCCCGACTGCCAAGGCACCTACTGGTACAAATCCGGCGATTTGGTGGCAACTGTTACCACCGGCGCGGAGGGGCAGGTGGATGAAGTAACATTCAGCCCCACCCGCACGCAGGCAACCTATGATTTCCTTACTGTCAGCCACAATGGAACCAAGGGTGAGGTGACCGTGACCCTGCCGCTGGGTAAGTACACCATTACCGAGGTCAAAGCGCCGTATGGTTTTGTGCTGACCCAGCAGAGCTACACTGTGGAATTCGGCTGGGACAACCAGAAAAATGACATTGTGCTGGCAAAAACTATTGTCAGCCACGAGCAGGACGGCGACAAGGAATGTTCGTACAGCATTGTGAATGTCAAGGACGCCTCGAATGCCCACAAGAATGGGCAGACGCTTGTGTTTGAAAATGCCCGTGTGCTGCCTGTTCCCGAAAAGCCCGGCGATAAGGTCAGCAAAATCGGTGTAGGCATTTACAAGCAGGACCGAGAGGCGCTGACCTATCTGCCCGGTGCGGTGTATGAACTCTACACCGTGGATGACATTTATTCCGCGGACGGTACAAAGCTGCTGGACGCCGGTACAAAGCTGGCCACCAGTAGCACAACCAACGCCAGAGGCTTTACTTGGTTTGATGTGGACGTGCCGATTCGCGGCGAATATTACATTGACCCTGCAGGTCCGCGAAGCACCAGCCGCGAGAACAGCGGCAGATACCGCATTGTGGAAATCACCGCCCCTGCGGGTTACCTGCTGGACAGCACCCCTGTGGATGTAGAGTTCACCTATGAAGGTCAGCAGATTGCATGGCAAATCGTAGATGGTACAAACACCAACCTACGCACCAGTGTGGACATTTTCAAGCAGGACATCACTAACGGCAAGGAACTGCCCGGTGCAAAGCTGGAAATCCGCGATGCAGACGGCAGTCTGGTCGAGGGCTGGACCTCCGGCAAAGTGCCGCACACCGTGCGTGCGTTGGAACTGGAAAAGGAATACACCCTGACCGAAACTCGCGCCCCGGATGGCTACGCCGAAGCCGAAAGCATCGTGTTCAAGCTGGTGCAGGAAGGTACAGAGCAGGTCAATAAGGTCTATGTGAAATCCAACGATGATTGGACAAAACTGGATGAGGCCACCGTCATCTTGCAGGATGCGCCTGTGTTGGATGTTGACAAAACGGACATTGCAGGCAATCTGCTGCCGGGCGCTACGCTGACGATCCGTGATGCAGATGGTGAAGCTATTGACACTTGGGTGACGGATTACAAAACGCATCGTGTTCCCATCTCGGATGAATTTATCAAACTGTCAGGCGAAACCAAGGAGTACATCTACACCCTGACCGAAGATGCCGCCCCGGCTGGCTTTGAAATTGCCGAATCAGTACAGTTCAAAGTACAGAAGGCAGACGAAAGTGTTTGTCTGTTCGTCCGCAAAAATGCCGATGCCGAATGGGTGCGCGCCGACAAACGCCTGATTCAGATGATTGACGAAGCTACACCCCGTGAGGACACGCCCACACCGACTCCGGCCCCCACACCGCAGCCGACGCCCGCTGCAACCCCGGCGCTTACACCTGCACCTACGCCGCATAAGGTGCAGACCCTCCCGCAGACGGGAGATGGTTTCCCGCTGCTGGCTGTTGTGGTCGTGTCTCTTGTGTCCGCGACAGGTATCGTGTTGCTGACCGTCAAGCAGAAAAATGCACTGAAAGAAACTTCCGATAAGGAGGATACCGATGAAAGTTCTGATCGTTGAACCCGGAAAGTACCCCCGCGAAGCCGACATTGAGCACACCCTTGAAGCCGAACAGGCAGTTGTCGGCGGTACCATCGAGGCCGTGTACCCTTGGCGGGATAGCGCCTGTATCGTCTGCAACGACAACGGCATTGCAGAAAACCTGCCGCTGAACCGTATGCTGGGCGACTATGACATTATCCACGGCACATTTTTCGTCTGCGGCCTGACCCGCGATGATTTTACCGACCTTACGCCCAAGCAGATGAAGCACTACGGGGAAATGTACCACGATCCGCAGCTGTTTTTCCTGTTGGGCAAGACTCTGTGTGTGGAACACACTACGCCGGAAGAATATACTCGCGTTATGGCTCCGCCGCCCAAAACAAAAGAATCCCCGGAGCGCTGATATGAATACGATACTCTTCGCCCGCAGCCCGCCTGCGGGCTTTTTTCTATGTCCGAAATCATCCAACAAGCAAGGAGAAGAACTAATGAACGACATTTTTGAAAACACCGAAACCATGAAAGAAAACGAGCATCCCCGCTTTTACACCGCAGAATCCGTCATGCGCGGGCATCCCGACAAGCTGTGCGACCTCATTGCCGACAGCGTGCTGGACGCCTGTCTGCAGCATGACCCCGCCAGCCGCGTGGCCTGTGAGGTCATGGCAACCCACGGTCACATTATCGTGGCGGGTGAAATCACGACCTCGGCCAAGCCCGACGTGTTCAACATCGTCCGCGACACCCTGCGGGATGTCGGCTATGACCCGAAGGCGTACCAAATCGACTGCTACATCCACGACCAGAGTCCCGACATTGCGGGCGCTGTCGAGCCGGAATTGGCTGAGGGAGAGGACGAGGACACCCTCGGTGCAGGCGATCAGGGCGTTATGGTTGGCTACGCCTGCAACGAAACGCCCGAATACCTGCCGATGCCGGTGGTTGCCGCCCAGCGCCTTGTGACGCTGCTGGAAATCTCCCGCATGACCGGCGTTATCCCCGACATCGGTCCGGACGGCAAGGTGCAGGTCACGATGGAATACAACGGTGATACCCCCGTGCGCATCACCACGGTGGTCGTCTCTGTCCAACACAAAGAGGACGCCGATATTGACAAGCTGGCAGATTTGCTGGACGAATATGTGTTCCCGCTGGCCTTTGACGGTATGCCCGCCGACGATGCGGAAATCATCCTGAACCCCAGCGGCAAGTTTGTGCAGGGCGGCCCGGATGCCGATACGGGTCTGACCGGGCGCAAGCTCATGGTGGACAGCTACGGCACATTTGCGCCCCACGGCGGCGGTGCATTCAGCGGCAAGGATGCCACCAAGGTGGATCGTAGCGGCGCCTATATGGCGCGGTACATTGCCAAAAACATTGTGGCAGCGGGCTTTGCCCAGCGCTGTCAGGTCACGCTGGCGTATGCCATCGGGCAGAAAGACCCCGTCATGGTGGAGGTAAACACCTTTGGCACCGGCATCTGCGAGGATGATTGCTTGTCGGCCGCTGTGCGCAAAGCGTATGACCTGACCCCTGCGGGCATCATCCAGCAGTTGAATCTGCTGAACCCCATGTACAGCCGCACAGCGGCGGGCGGTCACTTCGGGCGCGAGGATTTTCCGTGGGAAAATGTTGAACATATGAGCGACCTCGCCGCTTACATTGTGTAATTGCCGCGCGTCAGCAAAGAACAGATTCATGCCGCCAACCGGATGACGGCGATAGAATTTCTGCGGCGGTATAGACCCGATTCGCTGGTGAAAAGCAGTGCGCGGGGCGAGTACCAGCTTGCGGAGCATGACAGCTTCAAGATAAACGGCGAATCCAGTGTGTGGCATTGGAAAAGCCGCGACATCGGCGGCAAGTCGGCGCTGAAATATTTGATTTATGTGGAAGGTGTACCGTTCGTAGAGGCGGTGCAGCTGCTGTGTGAGGAAAGCCCGATGTACATCCCCGTGCAGCATGAAGCGGTGGAGCGCGAGCGCCCGCCGTTTAAGCTTCCACGAAAAGCTCCCACCAATGACCGTGTAACGCGGTATCTGCTGGGGCGCGGCATCTCACTGCCTACCATCCGATACTGTATTGAGAGAAAAATTCTGTACGAAAGTGCAGAATATCACAACTGTGTTTTCTTGGGCAAAGACCCGCAGGGTGTGCCGAAATATGCTGCTCTGCGCGGTATTTATGACTATGGGAAACCATTCAAGCGCGAAGCACCGGGCAGTCAGAAACAATACGGCTTCTGCATCCCGCCGATGCAGCCCGGCACCACCGTTGCCGTGTTTGAAGCTGCCATAGATGCCATGGCAGAGATGACGCTCTGCGGGGATGCTGCGGACAAATACCGCCTGTCGCTGGGCGGTATCTCATCCTCAGGCAAAGAGCCGCTGGCGTTACAGGAATTCCTGCGGCAGCACCCGGAAATTACAACGATAGAACTGCGGCTGGACAACGACGCCAAAGGGCGCATGGCGAGTGTCGGCATCTGGAAAATCTACGCTGACCGCTACACCGTGCATGACCTTCCGCCCGACATCGAGAATGGAGATTACGATGATATGGCAAAAAGCAACCTGATGGCAAGAACTGCCGCCCACCGTGCGGCGCCTTGCCGATAGAGAGAGAAATTAACATGAAAGTTAGAAATCGTTCGCCCACTTATAGGGCATAAACAGGAGGTAAATCGTTATGGCTGTGTTCCGTGTACAAAAGACGCAAAATTATACCATTATGTCCAACCATCATCTGCGCAACAAGGCTCTTTCGCTCAAGGCGAAGGGGCTTTTATCTTTGATGCTGTCTCTGCCTGAAGATTGGGATTATACCACGCGCGGATTGGCGTCCATCTGCAAAGAGGGCGTAGACAGCGTGTGTGCCACCGTGCGCGAGTTAGAAGCAGCGGGTTATATTATCCGCCGCCGCATCCGCGACAAGAACGGTCAGATGCGCGGCATGGAGTACACGGTTTTAGAGCAGCCGCAGCCGCCGGAACAGTGTCCAGAAGAAACAACGCCTAAGTGTGTCCAACCAAAACAGGCAGAGCCTAAACGGGAAAAGCCTGTACAGGAAAATCCTGCACAATTAAATACTAAAGAAATAAAGAAAGAAGAAACAAATAACGTATCGAATCCTATCCGCGCGGCGAGCCAGCGGGCAGAGTACCGCGCCCTGCTGCTGAAAAATATCGAGTATCCGATTTTGGCGCAGAATAACCCGATGGATACGATGCGATTGGATGAACTGGTGGAGTTGATGCTGGATGTGGTTTGCTCCAAACGGGCTGCTATCCGTATCGCTGGCGAAAATATGCCTGCAGAGGTAGTAAAATCCAGATTTCTCAAGCTGAACGCGGAACACATCCAGTATGTTCTGGATTGCCTCAAGGACAACCCGCCCCGCATCCGAAACATCAAGCAATACTTACTGGCGGCGCTCTACAATGCGCCGCTGACGATAGAAAATTACTATGCCGCGCAGATTGACCATGACCTGTGCGGCAGAAATTGAGGTGATGCAATTTGCAGATGAAATTTTATTCTCCCTTGACTGCGGACTTTTTCCCGAATGACACCGAGGATTTGGACGATGACTACAGCGAATACGAGGGTATCCCTTACACCGGCAAGGAATTGACCGGCTACCGCGATGTTATCCGCGATGCCATCTACGAGGATGTCAAAGATTTTTATGGCGACCTGATGCGATATTACCACGAGGATGATTCCGTCCGCTGCAAGGTCGTCCGCGCCGTTCCCACGGTGGACGAGGTGAACGGTGAACTGGTCGGCTCCCTGTGGGTCGATACGGATGCGCCGCTTACCGCCGAGGAACAGGCCGTGTTCTGCGCATATATTTCCGGTCAGTACAGCGATGGCTGGGGCGAGGGCTTTGAGCAGCGGGAAATCGATGTTGGGGACGGCAAGCTGTATGTCCATTTCTGGCAGGATCATGATTTTGAACTGAAACGCGATGTGCCGGATATGACCGAATTCAAAAAACTGTTGAACCGCCCCAAGAAGCCCAAGATGCAGCTGATTGGACAGGACGGAAACATTTTCGCCATTATGGGGCGAGCATCCCGGCTGCTGAAAAACAGCGGGCAAGGTGAAAAAGCCAAGGAAATGCGTGACCGCGTTATGTCCTGCGACAACTACCAGAAAGCGCTCAACATTATCTCCGAGTATGTGGAAACCGAACTGACGCCCAGCCCCACGCCCAAGCATGACCGGGGTGATGCCAGATGAAGAAATACGAGATCACCGACATTGCCCATCCCGACAATCCCAACCTGCACCGCATCCGCGCGGTGACGGACTTAACCGAGAATGTCCTTGCCGGGATGCTCGGCGGCTATGTGGAAAGCCGCGATAACCTCGACCAAGCTGGTCGCGCGTGGATTTCAGCGGATGCCATCGCCTGTGAAAATGCAGTTGTCTGCGAGGATGCAGTCCTTACAGATCACGCCGTTGCAAAGGGCTGCGCTTATGTCGGAAAGAACGCCACCGTAATGGGGGATGCCACTGTGCAGGATGATGCCATCGTATGCGGCGGGGTCATTATGGGAAAAAGCTGTGTCTGCGGGTATGCCGTGATTCGGCAGGATGAGCAGACACTGTGCGCACCGACCATTGACGGCAGCACCCGCATCTATGGCGAAATCTCCGGCAATGTAGTCTGTCGCGGCAATGCCGTTGTCCTGCCCGGCACTAAGCTCGACAACAGGACGCAGGACTGCTTTGTACTCGAAGATGACCGTATCAGCGTTGAACTTTCCGAACGCACACCGCCCCCGAAAGAACCCCGTACCCATGATTTTGAACGCTAAAACGAAAGGAAGATGCCTTTGACGAACACTCCCGAAACGCTCAACATTCTCAACCCTGATTTCCGGATGCCCGAACACTGCGGCGGTGACCGCTGGTCAATCCTGCACGGGGATTCTCTGCAGATCCTCCGCCAGTTTGAGCCGAACAGCTTCGATGCCATCATCACCGACCCGCCTTATGCCAGCGGCGGCAGCAGCCAGACCACCAAAAACCGCAGCACCAGCGAAAAGTACAGCAGCATGAGTAAGGACAAAGCACTGCCCGACTTTGACAGCGACCAGATGGATCAGCTGAGTTGGATGTTCTGGACGGCGGCATGGCTGCAGGATGCCCGCAGCATTGCCAAGCCCGGCGCGCCTGTCTGCCTGTTCATTGATTGGCGGCAGCTGCCCGCCATGACGCTGGCGTTGCAGTGGGCGGGCTGGACCTGGCGCGGCGTGGCGGTTTGGGATAAGGTCGCCAGCCGCCCGCAGAAAGGACGCTTTCGTCAGCAGTCCGAGTACATTGTGTGGGGGTCCAACGGCAAAATGCCGCTTGAGAGAAATGTTGGGTGTCTGCCGGGCGTGTTCCGTTACCCGAACCCGCAGAACCGCATCCATGTGACCGAGAAGCCGTTGCAGCTTATGCGGGATGTGGTGCAGATCTGCGAACCGGGCGGGCGCATCCTTGACCCCTTTGCCGGGGCGGGCACCACCGTGCTGGCTGCTGTGCAGGAGGGCTATAAGGCTGTCGGCATTGAAATGTCGGACGCCTACTTCCGGCGCAGTGCAGAACGGCTGAAAACTGCCCTTGCAGCCGATGAAAATGCCGAGTGAATCAGTTCTGATTCACTTTTGACCGCCTACTTAAAAATAGTGAATCAAATCTGATTCACTCCCGAAATTCAGAAAGGAAACATGAAAATGAAACGACCCTGGGCTTTTATCTGCGCCAGTGAGGGCGCAACTTCCAAACATCTCCGCAACTATTGCCGCGAGGTGTACCTGCTGGGCTACCTGCCGGTATGCCCCAAATTGCAGGATAGCCAGTATTTGGTGCTGGAAGATGCCGTGGAACGCAGCGAATACACCGCCATTGTGCGGGATAAGCTGCTGCGTTGCCCGATGCTGGTGGTCTGCAGCCGCAATCAGGACGCGACCACCAACGCGCAGATCGGTTTAGCACAGAAGTATAACCGCATCGTGACGACCTTGGACGGTTTGAAGAAAGCCGTTTCGGAGGGCGACGACCTTGTGTCATGAATGGCGCTGGGGGGTGTGTTTGGCAAGCATAGCGTTTGGATATCCAAACGCACTTTTGGGGTGATCCCCAAACCCCGATATGCGCAGACGCGGTCATGTGATTCCGCTGCGGCTGAACGAGCGCGAATACCGCCATCTTTGTGTACAGGTCAAAACAAGTGGATTGTCGCGCGAGGAATACCTGCGCTCCCTAATCTTGGGCAAAGAAATCTATCCCCGTCCCTGCACACATCATACGGAACTTGTGCGGCAAATTTCCGGTTTGTGCAACAACGCAAACCAGCTTGCGCACCGCGCCAACAGCACGGGCGTGGCGGGGCAGCAAAGCGTGGACGAGATGATGCGCATCGCCAAGGAAGTCTGGCGCGAGATAAAAGAAAACTACTAGGAGGCCCTATGAAATATGGCTTACACATCCGTGATCCCTGTCCGCCGTCTGGATCGGGCGGTGAAGTATGTGATGAACATAGAAAAGACCACGGCGGTATCCTTGCAGGACGCCCTCGACTATGCCGCCAACCGTGATAAAACAGAGCAATCCTGCTTTGAAAGCTCGGATGCCTGCACGCTGGAAACCGCCTTTGCCGATATGCGGCAAACCAAGGAACGCTGGCACAAGACGGGCGGCGTGCAGGGGTATCACCTTGTGCAGAGCTTCGCTGCAGGAGAAGTTTCCCCAGAACTGGCGCACCAAATCGCAAAGGAACTGGCAGACCGTGTGCTGGGCGGGCGGTATGAATATGTCATCGGTACGCACCTGAACACCGGACATATCCATTCGCATATTGTCTGGAACTCGGTCAGCTGTGTGGATGGAAAAAAGTATCGCAGCAGCTATAAAAGCTATGTGACGGAGATCCGCGCAGTGTCAGATGAACTTTGCCGGAAATATAAGCTGTCGGTCATCGACACCGAGAACTCAAACCATGTAGCAAAGCCCTACGCCGAGTGGCTGGCGGAGAAAAACAACCAACCCACATGGCGCACTGCCATCCGGCAGGATGTGGACGAGGCTATCCGGCAGAGCCTTACATGGCGGCAATTTCTTACTGTGCTGGACCGCAAAGGCTATGAAGTCCGCATGAGGCGCAAGTATCCCGTTTTGCGTCCCCCCGGAAAAGAGCGCTTTGTTCGCTTCAAAACGCTGGGCAAGCGGTACACGCCAGAAGCCATCCAGACGCGCATCCTGTATCCACAAAGCTACCACCCTTATGTGGAAAATCCACCAACAATCCAATATGGCCGTCTGCGCAGCAGGAAGAAGCCTTGCCGCAAGCTGACCGGGCTGCGGGCGTTGTATTATCGCTATCTATACGAATTGGGTGCGCTCCCTCACAAGCCGCGCAGCTCCAGCTATGCCGTGCGGCAGGATGCTTACAAGTTAGACCAGCGCATCCGACAGATGGAGTTCCTGTCCAGAAACAATATTGATACGCTGACACAGCTGGAAACTCACCGACAAGCCCTGCAAACAGAAATTAGGCAGTTGCTGACAAAGCGTAAGCAACTGCCCAAAACCGATGAAGTACAATCGCAGCATGAATCGGTCAACACCGCCCTAAAACAGCTTCGCCAAGAAGAACGTCTCTGCCGCAAAATCGCGGAACACTCCCTAGAGGTGCAGCAACACCTCACCGAAGCCCGCCGCGACCGCGCTGAACAGCAAAAACAAGAACAGAAACGTGCGCGTGACCGCCGCCCCAACATTGATTTGACACTATAATCTTGAAAGGAAGGATGCCTATGAAATACCCCAACAAAGACTACATCGAACATCTGCGCCGCAAGTACCCGCCCGGTACGCGGCTGCAACTTAGCTGCATGGAAGATGAGTTTCCCGTGCCGCCCGGTTCTATGGGCACGGTGGAATGTATCGACGACGCCGGGCAAATCCATGTAGATTGGGACTGCGGGCGCAGCCTTGCGCTTATCCCCGGCGTGGACTCGTTCAGCCGCTTGCCCGCACTCAAGGAAAAGGACGGTGACGCCAGATGAATTACGGTTCTGAACCTGCGGATCAAGTCGTCCGCTACTCGCTGGAGGGCGCAGAGTTCGCCCTGCGAATCTCTGGCACCGCTGCGAAAAACTTCTTTATTTTTGCGCAAGCCGTGCTGCACGACAGCAAAAAAATCCACGGCAAAACCCATCTTATCCGCCTTTTGAAAGAACAGAAACCGCTGAATTTTTTTACGGTAGACAAAGACCGTATGCACGATTTTGCCCGCGCTGCCAAAGCACATGGTCTGCTGTTCTGTCCCATCCGGGATAAGACCGACCCCGACCACATAGAAATCGCTATTTTGCAGGACGACGCTTCCAAAGCGAATCGCATTATTGAAAAACTGCAGTTGGATGTCGTGGACACCGGCACGGCAGAGCTGGTCGATGCTGTGCAGCAGAATTTGGAAAATGCAGCCCCCAACCACGAGGACACGCACACCGTGGATTTTCCTCTGGGCTCGGAGAACGCCAGTCCGTCCGAGCCTTTCTCCGACAGCAGCAGATTTTTTGCAAACTCGCCGTCGCCGCGCGCCGATCAGCTTCGAGCCAAGGGTGAGCGCCCCAGCGTGCGCATGGAATTGCGGGATATTACTGCCTACCTGCGAAACCGGGCAGAGCCGCCCAAAGACCGTATGCCCAAGCTGCCGGTAAAAATCAGGCGCAAAGAAAAGGTGATGTAAATGTTTTCTGTTTGTTTTCAAATTCAGACTAGCTTTTACAGCGCCTTTGGGATATGTTGTAGGCAACAGGAGGTGCAAAAGCCATGACAGAACACAAAGTGAAACTTGACCGTGCCAACAAAAGCATACTGCTCCGGGCGCTGGGTGATGTCTACTACGGTCAGCGTGCCCGCGGCGGCAGTACCGAAGTGACCGGACGGCTCATCCTTCGGGTGAACGATCTGCCCGCAGGCGGCAAGCTGACGCTGTCAGCGGCAGAGTATCGGCTGGCAAAAGCCGCCCTCAACCAACTGCGTACCCAGCGCTTGGCTGAGGGCGGCTATACCGATGCCGTGGATGACGCGCTGACCCGACTGCTGCACGCCCACGCGCCGCTGTTTATCTGGTGAATCCGGCTATGACATGGGAAAAATTCTGGTCGATCATTGACCGAGTCCGCGCCAAAGCGGATATGCAGGATGAAGCGTCCGTGAAACAGTTCCTTTACACGGAACTTATCAACTTGCCGCAGGATGAACTGCTCGGCTTTGATTGCGCATGGCAAAGCTATCGCAATAAAGGCAACTTTCCTAAAATGGTCGCGGCAGCCTGCATCATCAATGACGGCAGTTCGGATGACAGATTTACCGATTACCGTAACTGGCTGATTATGCAGGGGTACGATGCTTATCGGCAGGCGCTGATTGACCCCGATAACCTCGCGGCACTCAACATTCCGTTCCGAGATACTGAGTGGATGGGATGCGGGAATGTGGCGTGGTATGCCTACGCGGGGCAGAAGCTGCACACCTATTTTGAAAAGGAAGGAATTGCCGCCAAGTTATTCCGAAAGTATCCGGCTCTGCTGAAATCGTCTGCCGATTTACATCAGGCAATTATGCAGGAACAGCTTGTACCCCACCGTGCGCCGGAAACCGAATGGGAACGACAAATGCTGCGAACGGAAGTCAAGCACTACATAGATACCAGTGGGCTGGCGTACAGCTACAACGAATTCTATACTCAAAATATGCCGGATAAGGTTGCATGGGAAACGCTGCAAAGCGATTTGTTTGCAAATCTGCCGCAAATCAAGGCGGAACGTATGCCGCAGGACTTTTCCGTAGTTTTGCCGAAGTTGTGGAGAAAGCGTCAGGCATGGGATGCTGAGCGTACAAAGCGCCCGCCCTATCGCGGTGAAGAAAGGTAGCCCACCACGCCGGGAAGAAAGAACCCTTGGTGGGTTTGGCTGCTGCCGTTGCCCCTCGTGTGGTGGGCGGCACTGGCGGTGGCTTGCCGTTGGCAGCCGGGCATGAAAATAACAGCTCTGCTGGATGCGCTGAACAGCGCACCGGCAGAGCCGTTTGCGTTGGCGTGGGTCAGCAACAGCCCGCGCTTTTTGCTGGTGTTTACGGTGATTTACGCGGTGGTGGTTATCGTGGCCGTGACGGATCAGAAGAACACCCGCCCCGGTGCGGAGCATGGCTCGGCGGCGTGGGGCGATGTGTTCCGGTTAAATAAGTTCTACATGGACAAGCGAGGACCGAATCTGCTGCTGACCCAACACTTTCACATCGGGATAGATGGCTACAAACATAAGCACAACACGAACATCCTCATTGTCGGCGGCTCCGGTGCAGGCAAGACTCGCACTTATGGTGTGCCGAATGTGCTGGAATGTGCCAGCTCTATGGTAATCACTGACCCCAAGTCGGAAATTTTGCGTAAAACCGGCAATTTGTTAAAGCAGAAGGGCTATGAGGTACTTGTTTTTGACCTCATAAATCCCGCCGCATCATTCTGTTATAATCCGTTTGTCTATGTACATGATGACCGTGAAGTGCTGACCCTGATAGAAAATCTGATTCAAAATACCACGCCATCACATTCAAAAAGCAGCGACCCCTTCTGGGAAAAATCCGAAACAGCCCTGCTCCAAGCCCTTATGTTGTACCTGCTGCACGAGGCCCCGCCCGAAGAACAAAACTTCCCGATGGTAATGGAAATGATAGCCGCCGCCGAAGTCCACGAGGACGATGACAACTACCAATCCCCGCTGGACATCCTGTTCGAGCGCTCGGAAATGCGCGAACCCGACAGCATTGCCTGTAAGCAGTACCGCATTTTCAAACAAGCGGCTGGCAAGACCGCAAAATCCATTTTGGTCAGCGTGGGTGTGCGCCTTGCCGCGTTCAACCTGCCGTCTATTGCCAAGCTGACTATGACGGACGAACTGCATTTGCAGGAATTGGGCGAGCGCAAAATTGCGCTGTTCTGCTGCATCCCGGATTCGGACAAATCCCTCAACTATCTGGTCGGTATGATTTATACCCAGCTAATCCAGACGCTGTACCGTCAAGCGGACCGCGTACACAAAGGACGCTTGCCTGTGCCGGTGCATTGCCTTATGGACGAGTACGCCAACATTTCCTTGCCGAAAGACACCTTTTTGTCTGCCCTTGCCACCATGCGTTCCCGTGCTATTTTCTGTTCGATTATTGTGCAGAATATGGCGCAGTTAAAGGCTATGTACAAGGATGATTGGGAATCACTGGTTGGTCTGTGCGACGAGTTCCTCTATCTCGGCGGCACCGAGAAAGAAACCCACAAGTATGTTTCGGAACTGCTGGGCAAGGAAACCATCTCCACGACCAGCTATAACCAAAGCAAAGGGCGCAGCGGCAGTTACAGCATCAATCACCAGCAATCCGGGCGCGACCTTATGACCCCGGACGAGGTGCGGCTGCTGGACAACAGCAAGTGCATTTTGTTTATCCGTGGGGAACGCCCCGTGATTGACCTGAAATATAATCTGCTGAAGCACCCGAACATCCGCTATACCGAGGACGGCGGCGCAGCCCCTTACGACTACACCGCCGCCGACAACGCGCTGGACGATCTGCCCGGCGCACCCGAAAATTACGAACTGCTGGATATGGACGACTTTCTGCCCACCGAACCCGCAGAAATAAAGCCAACCATACAAAGAATTAGGAGGCCCAAATGAAGCTGAATCATAACAAAAAATCCGTGAAAATCTCTCTCAATTTGTTTGCGCTGTACGCCGTCATGGTGTGCGGCGTTGTTTTTGCCCTGCCCGCCTTTGCTGCCAGTGATCCGCTGGTGGTCGTGGAAAACCTCTCCACGTTCATCTTTTCGCTGATTCGCGCCGTGGGTCTTATCCTGCTGGGGTGGGGCATTGTGCAGGTCGGCCTGTCCTTGCAGAGCCACGACCCCAGCCAGCGCAGTCAAGGCTTTTTGACGCTGGCGGGCGGGCTGGTGATTACCTTTGCCAAGGAAATCCTCGACATCATCACCGCGTGAGGGCCGCACCAAGAGGAAAGGCGGTGATGCCCTGTGGGTGAGTCATGGATCGTCAGCAACTTAAACGCCGCGCTCTCCACATGGAATGACAAGCTGGCGGAGATTTGGTCGCTGCTGACCGAAAGCCCGCAGACATTCAAGGGCGGGCAGGTCTGGGGCGTGATGACCGGCATTCACGGCACTTTGCAAGCGATTGGCTATGGGCTGCTGGTGCTGTTTTTTGCCGTAGGCGTTATGAAAACCTGCGGCAGCTTTGTAGAAGTCAAGAAACCGGAACACGCGCTAAAGCCGTTTATCCGCTTTGCGCTGGCAAAAGGCGCGGTGACGTATGGGCTGGAATTGATGCTGGCGGTGTTTTCTATCGTGCAGGGCATGGTGTCTACGATTATTACGCAATCAGGCAGCTCCGGTATGAGCAGTGTTATGTTGCCGCAGAAGCTGGTGGACGCGATAAATAACGTGGGCTTTTGGGATTCTATCCCGCTGTGGGCTGTGACACTGATTGGCGGGCTGCTCATAACCGTGCTTTCATTTACGATGATCCTGACGGTCTACGGCAGAATGTTCAGCCTGTGGATGTATGCCGCCATTGCACCGATACCGCTGTCCACATTCGCGGGTGAGCCTACAAGCAGTGTGGGTAAAAACTTCATCCGCAGTTATGCGGGGGTGTGCCTGCAGGGCGTGGTGATTGCACTGTCCTGTATTATTTTCTCCGCCATCTCGTCCAGCCCTCCAGCAGTGGATACCGGTGCATCTGTGGTGACGGCAGTGTGGACGTATGTTGGCGAGTTGGCATTTAACCTGCTGGTACTGGTAGGAGCCATCAAGGGCTGTGACCGCATCGTTAAGGAAATTATGGGACTATAAGGGGGCAATCTATGGAAATCAAAATACCAAAAGAAGTCCGTGACTACCACGAGAATATCTTTTTCGGGCTGAACACGCGGCAGTTCATTTGCTCGGTGCTGGCCGTCGGCGTAGCGGTGGGCATCTATTTTGCCTTGCAGCCGGTTGTCGGAACCGAAGAAATCGGCTGGATGTGCATCTTGGGCGCCGCGCCGTTTGCGGCTTGTGGTTTTTTCACCTACCACGGTATGACCGCCGAACAGGTGCTGTGGGCATGGTTTAAATCTGAAATTCTCTGCCCGAAACGCCTCATGTTCAAATCCGACAGTTACTATTACGAAACCCTGCAGCCTGCCATTCGTGCGGGCATGAAACGAAAGAGAGGCAAGGCTATGAAGAAAAACACCCATAACAGTGAGGAAACCGCTTGATTAAAACCCTGTCGAAAGCGCAGAAGATGGAACGCGAAAAGTTCCGTATTCCGCGCAGTGTACAGGATGCCATTCCCATCCGCCGCATTTTTGCGGATGGCATTTTCCAAGTCGGAAACCAGTATTCCAAAACGTGGTCGTTCACCGACATCAATTACGCCATCGCCGGCAAAGAGGACAAAACGTCCATGTTCCTTGACTACTCGGAACTGCTGAACGCCCTTGACTCCGGCGCATCAGCAAAAATCACGATTTATAACCGCCGCATCAACAAAGCCGAGTTCGAGCGCAGCGTCCTGCTGCCTGACAAGGATGACGGCTTGGACGAGTACCGCCACGAATTCAACCAAATGCTGACCGCCCAAGTGACCGGCACCAGCAACAGTATTGTGCGGGAACGCTATCTGACCGTGAGCGTGGTAAAGCGCAACGCAGACGAAGCCCGCAGTTACTTTGCCCGCGTCGGTACCGATCTGGTGACGCACCTTGCGCAGCTTTCCTCGGTGGCAACCGAACTGACGCTGACCGAACGCCTGCACATTTTCCGCGACTTTTTTAAGGCCGGGGAACAGGCTGCGGCGGAGTTCAATATCCACGAACACGCCAAGCGCGGGCAGCATTTCAAGGATTGGTTCTGCCCGGACAGCATGGAGTTTGCCGCCGACCATTTCAAGCTGGATGCGCGGTATGGGCGCGTGTTGTACTTGCAGGACTACGCCAGCTACATCAAGGACAGCTTTGTGTCGGAGCTCTGCGACCTTGACCGCGACCTGATGCTGTCCATCGACATCCTGCCGGTGCCGACAGACGAAGCCGCCCGCCAGCTGCAAAGCACGCTGCTGGGCGTGGAAACAAATGTGGCTAACTGGCAGCGCCGCCAGAACGCCAACAACAATTTTGCCGCCACGATTCCGTATGACATGGAGCTGCAGCGCAAGGAAACCAAGGAAATGCTGGACGACCTGACCACCCGCGACCAGCGGATGATGTTCGGGCTGGTGACACTGGTGCATCTGGCCGACAGCAAAGAGCAGCTCGACAGCGACACCGAAACGCTCTACTCCACGGCGCGTAAGCACCTGTGCCAGCTTTCCACGCTGCGCTGGCAGCAGAAAGACGGACTGGACACGGTGCTGCCTTATGGGCTGCGGAAAATCCAAGCCCTGCGAACCCTTACCACCGAAAGCACCGCCGTGCTGATTCCGTTCCGCGCGCAGGAAATTATGCAGCCGAACGGTTTGTACTACGGGCAGAACGCCGTCAGCAAGAACATGATCGTGGCAGATCGCCGCTTGCTGCTGAACGGCAACAGCTTTCGGTTGGGCGTGTCCGGTTCCGGCAAAAGCATGAGCGCCAAGGAAGAAATCGTGCAGATCGCGCTTTCCACCGAGGATGACATTCTCATCCTCGACCCGGAGTCGGAGTTCGGCTATCTGACCGAAGCCCTTGGCGGTGAAGTCATCCGCATTTCGGCCACGTCCGATACCCACATCAACGCGCTGGACATGGACCGTGCCTACGGTGACGAGCGCAATCCCATCGTCAGCAAGTCGGAATTTGTGCTGTCGCTGTTTGAACAGCTCATCGGTGACGGCATGGTGACCGCGAAAGAAAAGTCCATCCTTGGTCGCTGCACTGAACAGGTGTACCTGCCCTACATTCGCAACGGCTATAAAGGCACACCGCCTACGCTGCAGGACTTTTACCGTCTGCTTCGGATGCAGCCCGAACCCGAAGCGCAGGGGCTGGCGCTATCGTCCGAGTTGTTCATTACCGGCACACTGAACACCTTTGCCCGGCATACCAACGTGGACACGCAGGCGCGAATCATTGCCTACGATATCCGCGAATTGGGTGAACAGCTTATGCCGCTGGGAATGCTGGTGACGCTGGATGCCATTTATAACCGCGTGATTCAGAACTGGAAAAAGGGGCGCAGAACGTGGATTTTCTGCGATGAGTTTTACATTTTGTTCCGCTATGAGTACAGCGCCAATTTCTTTTACAAGCTGTGGAAGCGCATCCGCAAGTACAACGGACTTGTGACCGGGCTGACGCAGAATGTGGACGAACTGTTGCGCTCCGACACCGCCCGCCTGATGCTGGCAAACTCGGAGTTTCTGGTAATGCTGAACCAGAGCGCCACCGACCGCGTTGAACTGGCGAAACTGTTGAACATCTCGGATAACCAGCTTGGCTACGTCACCAATGTTCCCGCAGGCTGCGGGCTGATTCGCTGCGCGGGCAACATTGTTCCATTCACCAATTCCTTCCCGAAGGATACAAAGCTCTATAAACTGATGTCGACCAACCCGTCCGAGAAAAAGGAGTAAAGCCATGCAATATAAAAATAAAGGACCGCCGAAGCGATCCTCAGGGGTGCTGTAAACTGGAAGCTGCCCGCGCCGAAGTTGCCGAGCTTCAGAAGATACGCAAATGCGTGGATATTGCGCTGAAAGCCGAGCAACCGGAGCAGACACAGAACCGCACCAAGCGGCAGGAACAGGAGCGATAAAGAAAAGGACGGGCAAGCTACTTTGCCTGTCCGTCCTAAATGTTTTCCGATAAAATGGACGCTATTGATTCCTAATATTAAAACCAACTTGCTCTTTCGTCCCTAAATTCGGGCAGGTCACTATGCTCATAAGGATTATAATTATTCAAATTGCAGCCAAACTCTTTCAATGATTTTATTTTATTATCCTCTGTCCATTCAACCAGGGAAATTCCATCAAATTCCTCTATGCTCCCATTGTTCATTTCATTTTTGAAATACCACTCCACAATCGTCTGATTTCCTTTGTGGAAAAATTGTTTGATTTCCCAAGCAACGACTTTGCCACGAGTATTCCATTCCTGAAACCAGTGTTTTACGATTTGACGGTTATTATATTTTGGACTCCAACTTTCAGTATAAATTACATCTTCTGCAAAAATATCATCAATACCTAAATCCTGTTTTGTAAGCCACATTTCAAACCATAAGTGAATAATTTTTTCTCTTTCATTCACAATCCAGCACCTCACTAACTTCCGATTCATATACCTGTTTTAATGCTGCCAAATATTGTTTTCCAAATTCCCGCAGCCTTTGAGTATATCTGTATTATACATCGTCTGTTTTTCCTTTGCAAACCGATTCTGAAAGGACAACCTATGTTGAAATTTTACCGCATCCTGCGTTTAACCCTTGCCGCAGTTTTTCTTGCAAGTACCACAGGTATTGCCCGCTATGCCGCCGACTCCTGTACGCAAGCGCGAATGTGTCGGCAGCTTGCCGCGCTGACAGAGAATTTCCCCGGTGACGCCGTGTCAACGGGGAATAATTTTTTACCGCAGTATCGGGCGCTGTACACGCAAAACAGCGACCTTGCCGGGTGGATACAGATTGACGGCACCGGCATCAACTACCCGGTCATGCAGTCAAAGCATGACCCAGACTTTTACTTAAAGCACAACTTTGAAAAGGCCGACTCCCCGCACGGCTGCCCGTATGTGCAGGCAAACTGCGACCTGCAAACGCCATCCGACAACATCCTTGTGTACGGACACAACATGAAGGACGGCACTATGTTCTCTGACCTGCTGCAATACAAGTGCGAATCCTTTTGGGAGCAGCACAGAATCATCCGCTTTGATACCCTGAAGGCACAGACAGAATATACTGTGATGGCGGTATTTCAGGGCGAAGCGGAGGATCTGTTTGCCTATTATCAATTTGCCAATGCCGAAACACCGCAGGAATTTGCCGCCTATGTGGACGCCTGTAAGGGCGCCGCCCTGTACGAAACCAGCGTGACGGCTGTTTATGGGGACAAGCTGATTACGCTGTCCACCTGCGACGATTCCGGCAAAAACAGCAGGATGGTCGTTGTGGCAAAGCGTATAACCGAACCGAGGTGAGAGTATGAGAACGCCAAAAGAAAACAAACAAAAGCCCCGCGACCGTACCCCCAAAAGTACGGCGGGGACGATACCCAAAGCCACGCTAAAAGCGGTGTGGCTAAAAACGAAAGAACAAACCCGCACCGCCGCGCATGAAAATGACACCAATCCCCGACAACAGGAAACGATAGACCTTGCAGGTTCGGCGGCGGAACAGGCGGCAGCTTTTGTGCGGCGTCAGGGGCAGAAATTGGCAGAAACCCAAGCCCGACAGCACCACCAAAAGGAAACTGCCGCCCGCGCCCACGCCGCCGGTGAGCGCGGTGTCAGCCCGAAACAAGCCGAGTACGGCACGCTGCCCGATGCAGACCAACGCCCGCGCCGTGGGGCAGATTTGCCCCGACAGCGGGCAAAAGAAAAAGCCATCACCGCCAAGACCGCGCCGCGCGACATTCGCGGCGTGACCCAGGGTCAGCGCCAACTGCGTACTGCCGCAAATCAAACTGTGCGCAGTGTAACGACCCAAGCACAGATGCAGACCCGTGCGCAAAAAATACGGCTTTC
>ERZ791868.364-NODE-364-length-40005-cov-7.346558_pt1 | contig 40005 bp, 42 predicted proteins | sample MGYA00510281_ERZ791868 | MGnify/ENA primary metagenome ERZ791868 (study PRJEB30046, sample SAMN00792046) | human gut metagenome | study: EMG produced TPA metagenomics assembly of the A metagenome-wide association study of gut microbiota in type 2... | reverse complement strand
TAATTCGGTGATTACCAACTTTTAAAGATACTTTATTATCCCGAACTCACGTATACTATAGCAATTCACTCACAATGCCACCAATATGTTGTACGATCTTGTCTCTTCTCTTAAAGCGAGAAGACAGGATTGTGAGTTGCCATACCAATAAGTCTATCTGGCAATACTTTTCCGCAAGATCCTTGTCGTTGGTATTGAAGATATGCGTCTTTGCGTCCTTGAAAAACATGAGATCAATGTTCGAAAGCGTGTGGTCGAGATACAACATCCTATCTTCCCTTTGAAGGGGGAGATTGCCATTCAGTCCAAAGAAATACTTGATAGGAATATCCATGAACGTATACATCAAAGCATCGCGTAGGTACCTCAATGTCATTTCCAGCCCTTTGATCTGATAGGCTATGTTATCTCGAGTCAGTTGCTTTTCTTGCATTAAAAATCTATATTGGAAGGTTATCACCTATTCAAACTATTCATGATTGGAAGGGAATTTAGTTCCGAAAATCTCTCTGAATTTATTGTTCCGAGAATAATTGTATTTATTTTCGTCTGCTTCAATAGCTTCTAATGTAAGTTTATGAGCCTGTTTAGCCTTATATTGAAAATACCCAGAATCACTAATAAAACGATTACTGCCCATTACTAGATAAGAAGACTGGGCAGTTGGGATATTTGACAAATACTCAAAGAAGTCGCGACACATATAATCATAATAGGTAGAACCATTACTTTTGTACTGACAATCTTTAAGGAATCGATGAACAAGAATATCAAGTGTAATACCTTTGATATTGACATTATTATGATTTTTCCATGATCGCATCATTCTGCTCAGAGCAGACATATTCCTATTAGTCTCTTTGTTGCGTTCTTGTACAGCACTAATCTCGGCACGTGGATTCATATTCTTCCATGATCCGCCATTATTCGTATCCGCATAACAGAAAGTACCGTCATAATACTCAAAGCATGGAACAATCTCAAAAGTCATGTCAGCAAACAAAACCTGAATGACTTGCCCATCAGCCCTCATTGTTGTGTTTGTATAGGTTTTACTGATTGATTCTTTAACGGCTTGCAACAAAGATGATTGTCCGTTATACAAGTATTCGTTGTACTTTCCATATAACGACCAAGGCAGAATAGCAAGCAGATCTATATCACTTACCTCAATATTATCAGTGCATCTACCATACGAGCCTACGTATAGCGTATTAGCATTTGAATCTAACCCATTCCTGAAGTTATAATTCAATTGCTTAGCGATTCTGTCTTTTCTATAAGCAATTGTAGCATCTATAGAGTTTGTAGAAATCTTATCACAAAACTCATCAAATGATTGCGATACCGTCATAGTACTTGTAAATGTCTTGGAACAATGGCCTCTATTTCAGCTTGTTCAGTTTGAGACTCTTTTTCCTGTTTGAGTTTCTTATCTGCTATTGTCACAGCCTCTGAAGTAGTGTGAGGAGCAATATCGCCAGCAAATAGGTCGTTCTCCGTATCCGCTAACAAATCCCTTTTCTGACACAGTTCTTCGACAGAACAATATCTACCAACTTGTATATCAGCCATTAAAGATTCATATTGGTTTCTAATGTTTCTACATTTAGCAGCATATTACTTGCATGCTAACATCTTATCTTCTAGTGTTCCATCTTTATATCTTAGTGTCAATATTGTAGAAATAACTGCGAGTATTGAAGTAATTAATGGCATGACCCATTCTGCACTAATGGCTTCTAGAGAACTAGTTAATACTGTAATGAAGGCAGATGTTGTTGTTATGCCATTGATAATCGCCATACTCCATTTATGGCAGTTACTTTTTTTAAAGTATAAACCAGCTTGAACTTCCAGGATTTTGTGAGTCCAGGCTATCTTTACAAACCTTTCTTCTACCTCTCTATATATTGGTATAATTTTCTCGTCCATGCTCAAATAATTCTTTAATGAAATAAAGATATATATACAATCAACTCTCTATTACAATTTCACATACATCTGACGTTTCCCCTCTACCATAGGACACTTGCCTAATTTTGTATATTGACCATCATCTATCATCTGAATCAGCTCTGCTTCATATTTTTCAATATCCTTTTTTCGATACTTACGATCGTTAGGCAAGAATCCGTAAATGGTGTATGTATCGCCAGATAGGCCTCTATCAACTCCTTCATCTAGCGTCATTATAAACTCGTTTCTATCTTTAAACCGAACCTCAAATGTTTCTTTACACTTCTTATCAATAATATAGAGGTTTTAAGTATATTGTTGACCACCTCCAGTACAAGTAACAGATGTGAGCGATCTGGTGCTATCATTTCATGCGTCGAATCATTTCCCATGAATCTTGCCTGATGGAGTCTTTCACAATCAGCACTAGTTATGATACCTTTGTCTCTGAGTTTATTAATTTTTGTCTCTAGTTTTCCAGATGTAATGCCCTTTTCTTTGCATATAGCCTCCACGGTTGTGCGAAATCCAATAGCCGCTAACAAGTCGCACTTATCGTTAAGAGCCATTACTGATTCTCTATATATTTGGCTTATAGGAGAGGGTATATCCCACGAGAAAATGGGATCAATATGCCCTTGATGTTCCGGATATGTGATATACTCTGGTACACTCTCCATATCACCATAGTCGTTATACTGCATGTATTCGTCACCATCATTGACTTGCAAAAATGAAACATAATCACATCCCATGCACTTGACTATATAGTAAGTACTTTCTGCATAATAGCCTTCATCATCATTTCTATACACATTCTGCTCCTGACCATGAATATTATGATGAGTCTTCCGATTACATCTAGGGCAATAGCAGTCAATTTCAGTTTTGGGCGTTTTCATATTATATTGGTTCATTCCATGCGACAAACAGATTTGTTGGATGATATGAATCATCAAAGATTTCAGTATCAATCCTACTATATATGCCAGAAGTCGAAAGTTGTTCTTCCAATAGTTCTTTTATACTCAAAATAGTTGACCGATCACTGGAGTATAACTTATTGACATGATGGTATGAACTAATAACTTTCGAGTGCATCTTGACTTGATAAGTTTCGACGTTCCCAATTATTAGTGTAAGGTCAGACGCCCTTCTCATTATTCCACCCATATCTATTGCTATTTTAGTGCAATCATAGGTGCTTACCTGTGATTCGTTCAATAAAGTCGCATTTTGCGGAAAAGTCAACATCTCTATAATTTGATCCTTGGGTATAACAACTCCCTTATCTTTCAGAAAAGGAACTATATCATCAGGAATGCGAATCTTATGACAGCCATCATGACCTGTACCATCTACATTTATTGCAAATAATTCATCTCCTCTCTTGAATATATGAAAATGCCCTTGATTACCAGGTTTCTGTTCGCCGAATGGTCTATCAAATCTATAGGTATAATATTTTGCACCTGGAATTTGATTAAATGATGTTTTCGCTTCTATGATCTTGGCATTTCCTCCCATCCGCAAAAAATCGTGTTCATCAACGATTATTGCGTCAATTATCACGTCTTTAAGAACATCCTCTGCAACTCCTGCTCGAAGATGTCGCTTTAAGTATTCAGCTAAATTTTCCATAGTTGTCATTTGTTTGCTGCACGTGATGGTAACGCTCCATAACTCCGAGGAGTCCACTTGTGCACGTGCTTATCCTTATTTATTCGTTAGTACCGTATTACTTTGCATACCACTTCTATGAGTACTGTTCCTATGGAGTGGGGGCAGAGTGTGGTACTGTTACTTCACCTATGATTTAGTCACGCTTAAAGATGTCACGTGTATAGACTTTCTCTGCAACATCGTCAAGGCAAGAGTCGTAGCGGTTCGCAATGATTGCCTTTGACTTCTGCTTGAACTCTTCGAGGTTATTGATAACCAAACTACCAAAGAATGATGTGCCGTTCTCCAATGTTGGCTCATAGATAATAACCTCTGCACCCTTTGCCTTAATACGTTTCATTACACCCTGAATAGCAGACTGACGGAAATTGTCAGAATTTGACTTCATGGTGAGACGATATACACCGATAGTAACAGGTTCTTTTGCACCTGAATACTGGTTATCAGAATAATAATCATACCATCCAGCCTTGCGGAGCACAGCATCTGCGATGTAATCCTTACGAGTACGGTTAGACTCAACAATAGCGGACATCATACACTGAGGCACTTCCGCATAATTTGCAAGCAACTGCTTGGTGTCCTTAGGCAAACAATAACCACCATAACCGAATGAAGGATTGTTGTAATGAGTACCGATACGAGGATCAAGACCTACACCGCTGATGATAGCCTGAGTGTCGAGGCCCTTCATCTCAGCGTATGTATCGAGCTCATTGAAGTAGCTGACACGGAGAGCGAGATAAGTGTTAGCAAAGAGCTTAACTGCTTCTGCTTCCTTCATACCCATGAAGAGAGTATCGATGTTTTCCTTAATAGCTCCTTCCTGGAGCAAAGAAGCAAATGTACGAGCATACTCCTCTGCCTGTGGATTACCGATAGCACTAATAGCAGTATTCTCCTCATCCCAATTCTTGTCTTCGCCAGCCTGTAGCATCTTAGGATATCCTACAATAATACGGCTTGGATAAAGGTTATCCTCCAAAGCCTTACTCTCACGAAGGAACTCTGGAGAGAATAGCAAATTGAAGTGCTTACCCTTTAATGCTGAATCGGTCATAAAGCGAAGAGCATACTTTACATAGAGCGATCGAGTATAACCTACAGGAATAGTTGACTTAATAACCATCACTGCATCTGGATTAACCGAAAGAACGAGGTCGATCACATCCTCAATGTGGTGTGTATCGAAGAAGTTCTTCACTGGGTCATAGTTTGTTGGAGCTGCGATCACAATGAAGTCTGCATCTTTATAGGCTGATGCTCCATCGAGAGTTGCAGTAAGATTCAACTCCTTCTCTGCAAAATATTTCTCTATATAATCGTCTTGAATTGGAGATATACGATTATTGATCTTCTCCACCTTCTCTGGGATTACGTCTACGGCAGTCACCTGATGGTGCTGTGCCAACAAAGTAGCAATAGACAGACCAACATAACCTGTACCAGCCACCGATATTTTCAAATCATTAAATTGTCTCATTTTAAAATTCTTCCGTATTTAATTCTACAAAATTAAACATCCATGTCTCTCATGGCTTCCTCTATATCCTCAATCGGAATGTTAAGCATTCGGCTGACGTATAGTGGAGAGATGACATCCATGGAATCTGAACGAGTCTCCATGTCAATAAGTGTCTCAATCTGTTTCTTCAGATCATCCATTGCGGTTCTTATCTGTTTTTTGAGGCCAAAAGAGGTATGAGACAAACTTCCATACCCCTTTGGCAAACCTTGCAAAAAAAGTCATGTTAGAGTGACTTCACAATATCAACGAAATTCTCAATAACATAATCAACATCCTCCTCTGTCATCTTAGTATTCAGAGGCAGAGTAATTTCGTTCTCGAAAGCAGCATAAGCATTAGGATAGTCTTTGATATCAAGACCCATAGCCTTGTATGCAGTCATCATTGGCAGTGGCTTGTAGTGCACATTGGTAGCTATACCACGTTCTGCCATCTGCTCGATAACACTATTAGCCTCCTCTCGAGTGCGACCAACAAGACGAGTGATGTAGAGGTGTCCACTACCTGCATGATTCTCCCCATAGTGGTTCAAAACAACAACAGGAAGATTTGCAAAGGCAGCATCCATCTTCTCGATGTAGTGCTTACGCTTTACCAACATTTCTGGATAACGCTCGAACTGGATAAGACCGAGAGCTGCAACAATGTCTGTCATGTTGCACTTGTGCCAAGGGCCGATGATATCGTACTCCCACGCACCGAGTTTTGTCTTTGCCAGCGCGTCTTTGTTTTGGCCATGGAGACTAAACAACTGGCACATACGATACAAAAACTCGTTCCATGTCTCGCCCTCGATGAATGGTACAGGACTGCCATAGTACACCAGCTGGTGCTTAACCTTCTCATTACCGAAAGGCAAGTTCCAAGTGATAGCGCCACCTTCTGCTGTTGTGAAGTTCTTCACAGCATGGAAGCTAAACGAACTGAAATCAGCAATCTCACCAGCCATCTTACCATGCCACTGGCTACCAAAAGCATGAGCACAGTCGGCAGAAACAGCTATTCTACCCAACTTAGCCTGTATGTCGTTAGATGGCTTGAACAGAGCCTTTACTTCTGGACGGTTTACGATCTCAAACACCTTATCATAGTCACATACAATACCAGCGAGATCAACAGGTACAACAACCTTTGTCTTCTCAGTGATAGCAGCAGCCAACTTCTCGTAGTCCATTTCCAGGCAATCAGTCTGAATATCTACCATCTTGATTGTAGCACCTACATGAGCCACAACAGATGCTGAAGCTGTATAAGTATATGCTGGCATAATCACCTCATCACCAGGACCTACGCCAAGGAGGTGAAGAACCATCTCCATTGCTGCCGTTGCAGAATTTAGACATACAGTTTTCTCTGTATGCACATATTCTGATATAATGTTCTCAAGTTTCTTTGTACGAGGACCAGTAGTAATCCACCCACTCAAGATGGCCTGCTTTACCTCTTCTGCTTCTGCCTCAGTCATATCAGGAGGACTGAAAGGCACGTTGCGCAATTTCATTGTCATAATGTGTAATATTTTACGTTATACTTATATTCTTAGGAAAGATGAAGACAACCTCACTAAGGATACTACTTTTTTCTTGCAACTTTTCTTTCCGAAAGATCCGCTGACTTCATCTCAATTATTTCCACCCCTTCCTCTTTCTCCATCCGAACTGAGCCAAACGATAGATTACGTTCCACATACAGTCCGAAGGATAAAGCGTCAACAGGCGCATATTTCTCATTATAGGATAGACGAAATGCCCCAGCTTCGTGTCCTTGCCGATGCGGTTTTTCTTCTCCGATTTATGATGACCGAAGTTACCGCCATCCAGCATCTCATCAAGCAAAGACCGACCTCTTCGTTCATCCGGTTCGCATATCAGCAAAGGGCAAGAGCCAAACACCTCTTGCATCATCCATATTATAGCCCCACAGAACTTATCCAATCCGCAAGCCTGCAGATCTTTTCTGATAGGCACACACTCACTGGATGTAAACTTAGCCCATTGGAGCAGCAGGTAGAAATCCACCACCTGCCTCAGTCCCACACCACCATCAAACACATGGCGGTACATGTGCGCCAACTGCATTAGCAGGTTTTGACGGTTAGGCAACACACATATCCTGTGTCCACCCTCCAGCGTCACCCAGTTCTGGAACGCAAAGCCACCGTCCTCGTGGAACATCCGCTGATACCGCTCGTTCTTCCAGTAGTTGAACAGCACCATCGGACGGAAATGCACCTCAACGGCAATGTCCGGGAATGCCTCATAGTCGATGTGATGAAACTGCATACGGTCATAGTCGCTCCTCTCCATCACATAACGAGCCACCATGTCCCTATCGCCTTCCACCCATAGATCCACGTCACCGGGAGTCCTCAGTTCCGGTCTTGGATAGTACACCGAGTTAGCCTGACCTTTCAGCACCACACTCCGCATACCGTCCTTCGCAAACCTCTGAGTAATCTCTTCCGCACGTTGGTTCACAAGCTCATTCTGCGTCCTGAGGTACTCCGTCTGCCCCAACCAGTCCATAAGCAGTTCCATCGGAGGCTGTTGTCTCTCGCCCTTTAAGGGAGAGCCGGAGAGGGTCTCTATCCCCCCGAACATCACACCTACAAGTGCTTGCTTATCCGCAAACTGGTATATCTCCATCCACTCAGTGGTCGTAGGCACCCGACTCAATTCCTTTCGAGTGCCCACCGCCACCTGCAGTAGTTCTATTGCTAAGTTTTCCTTCACTTACTTCTCCTTCACTACGGATTTTATCACATCCACATACTTATGCGTTCCCACTTCGCGAGTCAGATTATCCATCACGAACTGGCGACCGTTTCGTCCCATCTCCTTCGCCAACTCACGGTTGCGATAAAGCGTCAGAATCGACTCCTTGAACGCCTCCTTGTCACCAGCCTTGGTGAAGATGCCACAGTTATGCTTCTCTACAATGTCCTTCAGCTCATTCTCGTCGAAGTTCGCCAATACCGGACGACTTGCCGACATAATGCTCCAAGTCTTTGAAGGTACCGATGCAGCACCTGTTCCAGGCTTCGAGATCACCAACGAGGCATCACCCAGCGAGAATACATACGATATGTCCTCGTAAGGCTGGAAAGGAATCAGATGCACATTCGTCAACTTCTTCTCCTCCACCATCTTCTCCACCTGCGCCTTGTAAGCACCTTCGCCCAGCAGCACAAAGTGAATATCTTGGAACTCTGAAACCTTGGAACTTTGGAACTCTTCTGCCACTTGCAGAAGCATATCCATATTCTGCGACAAACCTATGTTACCGTTGTAGCTCACATAGAACTTCTCCTTGTCCAAACCATATCTATCGAACAGCTTGTTCCTGTAGCGAGGAATATCCACCACGGCATTCTGATCCACCCAGTTGTAAACCACTACGATCTTCTCCTCAGGCACACCCTTCGTCATGATATTCTTCTTGAAGTCCTCGCTAATCACGATGATCTTATCCGCATGCTTGTATGTAAAGTTCTCTATTACGCGACCAATCTTCCAAAGCAAACCTCCCTTGTTCGCTAATCCGTTGTTGAACAGCGAGTCAGGGAAAATGTCCTGAAGATTGTACACGAATGGTATTCCACGGAACTTCTTCACAAATGAACCGATCATACCTTGAATAGGAGGAGTAGAGGCCAGATAGATGCAATCTACGTTCTTCTCCATCAAGCCATACCACAACTGAATTATCCAGTTGAATGAATAGCGCAAGGCACGAAGCAGTGGATTCTTACCCTCGGTATAAAGCGAATAACGATGTACACGCATTTTGCCATGGTACAAAGTTTGATGCTTATGTTCCTTCTTGCAATATTCTTTTCTAACCTCTGGAGTAATACCTCGACAAGGAGTTGGTACGTAAGCCACCAAGTCGAAACCGGCTTCTGTAAAAGCCTCATTTCTGTTCTCACTTAAGTAGCCACTTGCTGCAGTTTCCGGATGGAAATATGCAGGTAATAATAGTACTTTCATTATATTGACATATTCATTGTATCCTTGACAACTGACTTCCCTGGATTGCCAACTGTTACGGAATTAGGTAATGTTGATTTAATTACATTGGTTCCTGAACCAACTATATTATATTCTTCTATGACCACTGCATCTCGTACGGTGGAATGAAGACCCACAAAGCAATTATTCTTTACGTGAGCATGACCGCCAAAGGCAACACAAGAAGAAATAAATGTATAATCCTCAACTATATTTTCGTGGCTCAGTGTTGTACCCACAGATAGAATGACACCATCATGTATCTTGCTTCCATGACCTACGAACACATTGTCACATACGAGAATATTCTTTCCAACCAACACATTATCGAAGCAGATAGAATTTGGCGATACATAATTAATAAGTTCATAGCCATCCGCTACCACTCTTTTGCAAATCAGTTCTCGGTAGTAATTGCAACGTACGTAACCTATTGAAACAAATATCTTATATTCTGATTTATCAAACTGCTTCTTACAAGTATCATAATTGATAACAGGCAAACCACAGAATGTTGGTTCTACCCCCTTCTTGTCATCAACAAATGCAACAATATCATACATTTTGTCACGTTTGTTGTATTCTACAATCTTCTCTCCAAGAGATCCAATGCCATACAAGAGTATTTTCTGTTTCTCCATATTATACTGTCTTCATTTTAACTTCTTCAATCAATTTCTCAGCCAGCTCGATAGCCTTCTGAGGTGTTTCCTCGGTCACGATCACATGACCGCTACGGCAGAGGCTTGATGTTACCTCCGGTATCATATCACCTTCCTTGTGATAAATTTCCCAAAGGTAAACCCTTGGATCGTTCAGCACCTCAGTATTGCTGATGCTCACCAACTTTCCTGGCTCAGGGCAGAAATAGCGGATGCAGGCACCATGCTTCTCCTCGGTTGGTTCCAGGCAAGGTTCAATACCCAATGCACAATTCACAGCAGCAGCTACCATGTCAATGCCTGTGCTAAGATGTGTCAGTTCGGTAGAAATGAAGTCACCACCAAGGCGAGCACCAATCTCCATCAGGTATGCCTTACCACCTTGCAACTTTGCCTCTGCATGACATGCACAATTATTCACGCCCAATGCCTTTACACCAGCAATGGCAGCAGCCTTCAAGGTCTCAACCTCTTCAGCCGAATGGCAAGATGGTTGGTTGTGGCCAAGTTCCACAAAGTGAGGAGCCTCAGTAGTCTTCTTGTCGGTAACGGTCAGTACATTCACATTGCCATTCCACACTATAATCTCAATCGAGAACTCTGGACCTTCAATGAACTGCTCTATCAATACCGACTTATCGCGACTTTCCTCAAGTGCTATCTCATACGCTTTAATGAAATCAGCCTTATCCATATCACGGCAGACCTTGGCAATACCACGGCTACCGCTATTACGGCTTGGCTTCAAAATAGCATCTGTACCCTCGAAGTCATTCTGAAGGTGGTTCCAAGCGTCCTCAGCACTCTCTGTCAGTATGCTCTTAGGCGATGGAGCGTTGCCTTTCTCGAAAGCCTCACGCATCAGGTGCTTGTTTGTAGCACGAATTGCTGTTTCGCGACTGATACCAGAGAGCCCAAACTCATCGTTGATGCGTCCCATTACGTTCATCGACACCTCGCTGCAAGGATGGATAACGCCATCCACTTTCTCTTCTCTTGCCACACGAAGCATATCCTCCTCCGAAGTGATGTTCACCACCACTGCCTTATCAGCATACTTCAGTCCGCAAGCCTCAGGATCACCATCGGCTGCAATCACATAATAGCCCATCTCGCGAGCCTTCTTTATCACTGGTACCTGAAGGATTCCAGCGGCTATAACCAATAGTCTTTTCATTATTTCTTATAGCTTTGTTCGGTATTGATATTCTCGCGGAACAATACCGACTTTACAGTCTTAAATATAATCTTCACATCCATCATGAACGAGATGTTTTCTGCATAATAAGCATCCCACTTGAACTTCTCGTCGTTGGTGATAGAGTTTCGGAAATATGCCTGTGCATAGCCAGTGATTCCTGGCTTCACCTTGAAGCTTTTCTCCATAAAATCTGGCATGCCATCCTTCCACTTCTCTGGATTATACAGTTTTGGACGAGGACCAATAAAGCTGATATCACCCAACAGTATATTCAAGAACTGTGGGAACTCATCCAAACTGGTCTTGCGCATGATGCGACCAATAGGTGTCACTCGAGGATCGTTATCGCTATTGAAGGTAGAACCATCAGGATTCTTAAGGTCAGGTGAGTTTACATACATCGACCTCAACTTGAACATCTTGAATGGCTTATAGTCCTTACCTGCACGAGTTGCATTGTAGAACACTGGCCCTCTATCCGTGAAATAGATAAAAGGCGCACAAATGATGATAACCAGTAGCACAAAAGGAAGTGCACACAAGCCAATGATGATGTCAAAGACTCTCTTGAAAAAATGCTTATACATATTGTTAATCTTATATTGTTACTATTTGTTTGAAGAGTTTGAGGGGGTTGAGGGGTTGGCATAGCGCGAACCTTTCACTTCTGCCTTCTTCAAAACATTAATCATGTTCAGAATTCCAGCAGGCAATTTCTTGCAATCTACAAACATCTGGTTGAAAGCATCGTCATCAATAAAGCCCACATTGTGCGCTCTATTCACTTGACTTCTCAATTCCCCACAGGAGCCCTTGGCGATATAAAGGAAGTTGATAAACTCCTTGTTTCCCTGGCGTTCAAAGCCTTCGGCAATATTATCGCTAACCGAACCTGATGAAGCTCGGACTTGCTGAACAAAGCGAGTATCAAACTTAAACTCACCTGTTCGAGTAACCTTATTGACCCGAGTTGCGAGATAACACGATTTCTGGTATATGGCTAATTCTTCAAAGTTCTGAACCTTCAGAACTTCTCAAACTAATTACTTTTCAAACATTTCAACATCAGCGAGTTCAAGTCCTCGAGTCCCTAAGAGCCTTCGCTGGTCAACCGATCATCATCAGTTCCGGCTACCGCTGCCGCCAACTCAACGTCAAAGTAGGAGGAGCCTACGCATCTCAGCACACCCTCGGTGAAGCTGCTGACATCTACATCCCCAAGACCGTTTACACCGATTGGTCAGACAACAAAGCCTATACCGACAAGAAACTTGGTCGCAAGTGGATGGAGTGGATCATCGACAACACCGACTTTGATCAGTGTATATGAGAAAACAGCAATGGCAAAGACTTCTGGATACATGTCTCTTGTCGCAAGAACAAGAGCAAGAACAGACGCCAAGTGATCTCTTATCTCAAAAAATAACCGACTGCCGACAATTATGCCTCATTCACGAAAGTGGATGGGGCTTTCTCACTTCAACTTAAAATCCGCCACCAATACTCTATGATCAGACACATCAGAGTCCACCACCCGCACATCACAAAGCTCAAACTCATCGCTATACAAGATATGATCCAATCGCAATCGCAGATGCCATCCTTTGTAGGTGAAACCGAAACCATTGCCACCTTCCCACCATGCATCTTTGAGCGTGTTGCCTTCAATAATATTCATGCAGTAACTACCACCCCAATCATTAAAGTCGCCAGCAACTATTACCGGTTTATTTTCCGCTTGGGCTGCATCTACATATCTCCTTACATTATCTGCCTCATAATCGCGAATACGCTTACCGATACAGTAATTGCGATAATAATGCGGAATACCCTCAAACCAGCTGGCATCTTTGTCCATTTCTCTACGAGCCGTACTATATGCACTTGATCGAAGGTGACAGGAGAATACTGTCATCCATCTATCGGGTTGGACTTCAATCTCTGCAGAGTACAATGGCATCTGCCTCGTTATTTGATTCAATTCCTTGTAGTCTAAAGATGAGAAACCAGTAGTATCAATATCTCCTATACATTTGTGACGCTTGAAGTTTCGTAAGGGCTTCTTGGAGTAAATGTAGTATCGCAAAACCTCTTCCTTATTTCCGAACGTCTCACAATATCCAAACAAAGAATCTAGCGATTCGGCCATCCACTGATAATTCTCTTGAGAAATCTCTTGCAGACAAAGAATGTCAGGGTTGATATTGTGAACCTCAGTAAGCAATTCATTCAATCTGCCATCTCCTTCTTGGCAATACTTTTCAAAATCCACATTGAAAGTCATCAATCTAAGGTTTGGTTCAGCATTACCAACACCAATATTGATAGCGAATAACCGAAAATGATGGTTAATAAAAATTGCGCTTATTACAACTATTATAATACTTACTATCAGTTTGCGATACTTCATTAGTTTTTTTATTCTTTTTCCTTCCAGAGCAGTCTCAAGTCAAACACCCAAGGGATAAATCTGTTGATAAGATAAACAGCAGCAAAGGCGATGGCTACACTAACGATGAATACGAATATCAAACCTATGATGTTTGATTCTGGCATCAACTTATGGGCAGCCAAGCTGAGTACAATCGGTAATGCACCACTCATAAAGTAAAATCCCAACGTATTTCTTCCGACATAATCGAGGAACTTTGTCTTTGGTAGCAATTTGCAGAGTTCTATCAATATCAAAACAGACAACATACTGGCGACAATACCGCTGATGTTCACATCAAGCATCGAGATAAGCACTCGGAAATTCTCGGGATAGAGTAGGAATATCACTGTGTATAGCAATATCATCCCTACGAGTACCGTCTTATCCATCAGTTTATTGATAACATCTTCCAACGACCAATATACACCACCAAGTGCCATAAAGAGCAGAGCGTACATTCCATGTTTATACATCCAAGGGAACGCAGAATATTGCGTGGAAATGGAGATATCGTTGTTTACGGGGTAATATCCACCCAAAGCGATAAAGCAACTTGCTATTGCATAGAATCCCATATTCTTCTTTCTTGTAAGAAGCAACAAGAGAATAAAGAACTCTGCTACTACCAAAGCTGCTGTGAACCAGTATGTACAACCTCCTATGGTCTTATACAAGAAGCTCGAGAGATCAAATTCATGACCTCTCAATATATGGCTTGGGAAGAACTCAATTATAGAGAAGAGTATCGTTGGCATTGCCAATCTGTATATAATATTGAGTATCGGCGTTTTACCCCCCCATACTACATATTCTCCAAATCTCTGATTTATAAGTTGTTCACTCATTTGCTTGCGAAACAACAGGTAGCCGGAAATGAAGAAGAAGGCGTTGACGTAGAAGGGATGGATAAATTTACTACACCCCAAGAAGTAGTTATAATAAATTTGGCAATGAATAAATAATACACTTATTATGCAAATTGCTTTAATATTATTTATCCATACGATATTCTTTCTATCCATTAATATATTCATAAAAGTTTTTTATAGCAGCAGCAAAACGGCTTGCCACAAATCTCACGTTTAATGAGAGTGGATTCCTAACCCATATCTTTAGATATGCACATTCTATTTTTAACAGCTCAACAAAATAATCACTCAAGTTCTTTTTTATTCGTGTAGCCGACCCTGTTCGTAATCGAATATAATAAATACAATCAGTAGCAGCCAGTTTCATATTTGTTACTCGATGAGCAAAGCTCATACAAAAAACAGAATCCTCACTTCTTTTTAATGTAACGGGGAATCTCGCAACACCTATGATATCACGATGAATCATTTTGCACACAGGTGGAGATAAAAATTGACGATAATGGAAAATATCAAATGGTCTCCCAACATTTGATAGAAAAGCCCTAGTAAGAAAGTTTTCTTGAGTTTTAGCAATAGATTCATGAAATGATAGGGAATTAGCACACCCAATGCAATTCCTAGATGACACAGAATAAAGCTCAGACAAATAGTTATTTGTGATAATATCATCATCATCAACAAAGACCAAATATTCACCAGTGGCTTTTTCCATTCCAAAATTTCTGGCATTTGAAACTCCTGGAATATCTGTTTGAAGAATCTGATAATTACATTCGAGAGTCTTTTTGAGATAGGATGATATATTTTCTACAAAAGGTTCCTTGCAGCCATTTACTACGATAACAATTTCATAGTCATCTTTAGAAAATGACTGATTGCAGACCGCCTTCAAGCACTCATATATATAGTCTCCCGGTTTATAGGTGGGAATAATAACTGAAACCATCATTGGGATAACAACTCTTTGTATTCATAGAAATCTCGATATACATCAGGGTTCCATGAAATAGTATCTACTAACTTGTTATTTATAATATTTGGATGAGTCATGAATTCAACATCTTCTTTGTTGTACTGGATATGGGATAAACTTTGAACAAATTGAGACGTTGTCCGGAATCTTCTTGATAGGTATTTGTTGAGAATCTTTTTGTAAATCTTCCTTGCAACACTATCATATTTTCTTATCTCCATAATGCGTACAGAACGAAATCCTAATTCATCCCCAATCTTAACCACAGAGGAGATTACTGAAACATTATTGTGGACAAAATGATGTGAATCAAAATGCATCAAGGAAAAACCAGATTCCATATACTTTTTCATTTGAGCTTTTATCTCGTCTTCTAAGCATGTCCTATCATAATGGCTCAAAATAAACCTATTCCTCGGAAGAAGAAAAACCCTATCAATAAAAAGTCCGTTTCGACAGAAGTTGACGTTACTTTTCATTTTGTCCGATAAAGGTTCTCCATCATCTAAATTTATATGAAGCCCAACTTTATCAAAAAAACCATGCTTCATACTTAGAGCAACAGCTTCTTCATAATATGGCATGTTTGCCATAATTGTTGTTTGATTTATGAGCCCTTCTTCAAAACATTGTACTATCGCAGCATTAATAGATGGAGATCTCCCAAAATCGTCTGCATTTATAGTCCATTTCATATATTAATGCTGCAGAATAGAACGTAAAGAATTCATGATACAAAATGGATAGGAGAATAACCAGAGAACTTCTTTCTGCTCACCACCAAAACCTGCTTTAAATTGGCTAATACTATATCTCTCTTTATCTTCTGGATCTATTGAGATTCCATTAAAATCGTATGTTTCAAGTCCAAGCTCTTTGAACTGGATAAACTCCTTAAAATGTAAGTAACGATTTGAAAATCCTATATCTTTTCTATCTATACTATCAGAAAAACGAACACTTGCAGAATAAAGCAATATTGCACATTTTGAATCTGAGTCAATAGCAGAAGCGTGCATTGTCATGGTTACGCCATTTTTCCCACTCTTATATAGTTTAACGTTATCTCCATATTGAGTGATATGAGATCTTGTTATCTCATCGATTCCTTTCTCTTTTGCAAAATCATTGTAGAACTGCACAAAAGCATCTATTGAAGTCTCTTCTTCAAAAAAGAATTCTTCTCTTATTGCTCGTCTAATCTCATTACGCGTATTACTTTTACAGTCTTGCATCAATTCGTCTTCACTCTTGCGTAAATCAATTTCTATTGTATAGCCTACCTTTGACTTCATCCCGAAAGGCTTAGATCCCATATAGTAATTGAATTGCGACAATGTCAAACGATCGGCAAAATTGATATGATTTGCGCGGATAACTAATTTGTATAATGGATTTCTCTTTAATTCAATCATTTTTCTTGATTATTTTTATGTTCGTAAATTGCTTTTGCTAACGCATTAATGTAGCCCTTTCCATATTCCAAATCAGGCTCCATATAGTTACCTTCGCCCCACTCATTCCATGACTTGATCATAATGAGTTGCTCCTCTACAGGTTTGTCTTTAACTATATCAATTGCTTTCTTTGCAACCTCATAGAATAACTCTGGTTTTGGGTTATTATAAATAATGGCCTTTGAACCGGATCTAGGTGAATGATCCCAATTAGGTTCAATGGTAGGGATGGCATCAATATTTCGACAATCTTCATAAACCATGTCTTTGATAACGTCTTTGTATTCAAAAACTGTTGGTTGATGTAGGTATTCTCTTCTAAATGCCAACCATGCTTTTTTGTATAATGGGAGCTTGTGGTGTGTTGTAAAATTATTATTATAAACAGCATCAATACCCATTTCTAGCATTGCTGCTTTATCTCTACTTTCTGCATCCTGTGCTATGAAATAGAAGTCATTTAAGCCATTTTCTTTTGCAAGGGATCTCCATGTGGTGATAAAGGTTTTTATATCATCGAATTTCATTGCATTATAAATTCCAAACAAGAGTTTGCCATTTACTCGGATATATCGAGAGTCCTTGAAAGCAGGCAACAGCGTATTAAAATGATTAATATAATCTTCTACACCTGGATACTGCTGTTCAATTAATAGCAAATCTTTTCCTTTTGCCTTGGGGTCCCACAACTTTTTATACCAAGAATGATTTGCCCAAGCCAAACAAAATGGGAAGTCTGGTTTTCCTGTTTCAACAACCTCATTGAAAGGACGCTCCATTAATCTTTTGCCATTACCAAACCAATAATGCCAGTACATGAACCCCTCAACACCAGCCTCTCGAGCCAACTGTGCCTGGTGTTCTCTTGTCTCTGGAACACGAAGATCATAGAAACCTAAGTCTGCCGGAATATGAGGTTGAACGTGACCTCTAAATAAAGGTCTAGCTCTTGCTACATTTGTCCATTCTGTGAAACCAGGTCCCCACCACTCATCATTTTCAGGAAAAGGATGATACTGTGGTAAATAAAATGCGATAAATCTTGCCATAATTATTAATTCTTTAAACGTTTCTTTGTTTCGATAATTCGTACTATATAATAAATCACAAAAGTCATAACCCATGCAAGAGCTCGTCCTTTAGGGGAGACAAAGATGCCATTAGCCATGGTCGTGACATAAAACACAATAATAATACAATCAGAAAGAGCCAATGATTTCTTGGCAAAAAAAGGTCCTACAACCTTTAATGTAATGAAAGGCAAAAATATAGTCAGAAATGGACCAAAATCAATAAATAAACTTCCGACAAAAGTAACAAATGCGCCAGCACAAGTACAACCGGCTTTAGCTGTGTCGAAATATGAATTGCCTCCGAACAGATCTATGAACCAATCAAAGAATTTTTTACCCCATGCATAGTCCTGCATATTATAAAAAAGGCCATCGTTAAAAGCAAGCATAGAATGTCCAAAATACATAAATACTGATGAGCCTGCCTCATCATTTCCGAAACGGGAGATTGTCACTGCAATAGTAAACGATAAAAATCCTATTAATACACCAATAAAACCAATTTTTATTAAACGTTTCCTATTTTGTGGAATAGAATTTTTGAACAACAAATAACCCACTAGCAATTTAATGGCCAATTTTACAATCATGCCTCTAGACGCATCAGCAATAGCCATCATGAATGATGGTCCAATAATGGAAACAAATAGTGAGAATACCAACAATTTGTTAAACCTATCCTTTGTAAGTAAGTAAAACGCATAAACTAAACCGAAAGGAGACAGGTATGCACTAATATTTAAAGCGAGTCTTTGAATAGCAGAATCATATATCTGCACACTATCTGCATCCACATAAGTTTGGTTCTTCAATTCGTTCCATGCAGCAGCTTGTATCAATTCTGTAGTATGAGTTAATGACGCATATATTGCATAAAATGAAAAACCAATAAATATATATGATAAGTATTTTAAAAATCTATTATCTTGTATCGAAATAGTGGCCCAATTGAGGTCTAATTTCTTGACTGGGTACAGGAACAAAAGAATAGCTACGAATAGATATAAAAAGGGGAAGAAACTTATGTTATGATATAACTCCGGCTCCTCAATTTTATATAAAAAACACATAATTGCAGTAGCAGCATATAGGAGTGCTAACAGCTGATACATGTCAAAGGAAGAATGACTTTTTCTGTATATTACCCCCCATATTGTATAAATTAATGCATTGATTCCTGTTAGAAACATATCTATTTGATATTATTTGATGATGAATATTTTTACAAACTCATGAATCATAAAACTTCGATATACCCTTTCGCCACACAATGAATAGAGCCTCTTGTATAATTTAAACAAATTATAGTGCCCGCTAGTATGGTCCTTTGTCTGTTTTACAATTCTTGTTAACTGTTCTCCCTTTGATGGATAATATTTAGCAATGGTTTCTACAAAGCTATTTATGTAATCTTCCTTGTTTGAGAGAAGAAGCTGTTCAAGCTGAATAACGGCAAACTTAAAATATGCTTCCAACAAATGTTCATTATTTTGCTCCTTCGAAATAACAGTTAAAGTTTTATCAAACAAATAATTAGTAGATTTTACTTTCTGTTCAGAAACAACAGTTGAGCATACACTGTTACCATTATTAAACAAACGATAATAATAATCAGGTTCTTTAGAATTTGCCCACAAATGCCGCAATCCTTTCTGTGCACATTGGAACATGAAGTCAAAATCTTGATAAATAAACAGGTTTTCATCCCATCTTATACTAGACAACGCTTCACGTTTGTAAATGTTTGCCCAAACAGTAAAAGGATAACTGCCAGATAGGATCCTTTCAACTAAATTGTCTATCGAAGGGGCAAAAGAGCGCAACTGGTGCGTTGAAGTACCGTCAAGAAATGAAGAAGCAGGGAATGTCGCATAATCACATTCCGGATGCTGATCCATGAACGAAACTCTATTTTCAAAGCATGTTTGCGATATAAGATCATCTGCATCAAATATAATAAGATATTCACCTGTAGCCATATCCATTCCGATGTTTCTACAAGTATCTCCATTTTTGGGCAACCGATTTCTCTTGGTGTATTGTATTCTATCATCAGTATTTGCACACTCTTTTATCTTTTGGTAATTTATCTCATCAGAGCCATCATCCACTATGATAAGTTCCCAATCTGAATATGTTTGAGATTTGATACTATCTATCATTTCAATAAGGTATTCAGCCTTATTGAAACAAGGCATTATTACAGATAATTTTGGCATATTCTATTTTTTCTTGATTTGATCTTTTACTAAATCCACCATTTCTTTCATATCCTCATTCTTTCTAAGAACAAGATAGTATATAGTAAGCGAAACAAGCGACCCTACTATGAGAGTTAGGATATTTGGAAGAGACAAAAGAGTTAATAAATATGATGGTACACACGCTAATACCGTAACACCCAAATAAGGAATATAGTCTTTGAATTGTTTTACATAACTAAGACCAAATAATTTACCCGTATAGTGAGAATTTAAAACCAGTGCAACTTGATTGTAAATGAATTTTAATGCACAGATGGCTATAACACCTAATGGAATAGAACAACATAATAGGGCAAAAGCTATCGCCTTCTTGATTATTTCCAAGCGCAAACAAAGATCTGAACGTCCTTTTACTTTAAGCAGATTTAGGTTTATGGTACTAAGGTGGTCAAACATACAAGTTGCAGCGAATATTTGTAGATAAATAATAGAGTCCGCCCACTTGTCTGTTAACAGGAACAAAATTATCGGTTTGGCCAATGCACATATTAATCCGCAAAAGATAAAGATAACCATTGAAGTGAGTCGAATATACTTTCTATATACCCCTACTAAATGAGCATCATCGTCTTTTATTCTCGACAATATTGGATATGTTACTGTTTGTAACACACCGTTAATCGTAGTATTGGGCAGCTCTGCAATCTGCTGTCCTCTACTATAAAAACCCAAGTCCTTTGCCGAATAGAACTTTCCAATTGCTAATGTATTCAGATGTGTATAAATGGTATGTAACAAACCTGACGCAAGGAGTTTGCTTCCAAAAGCCCCTAGTTCCTTAAAGGCATTCCAATTGAATCCTGTTTTTGGGAACCAACGACAATACCAACAAATGAATACAAGATTGACAAGCGAAGAAAGAACGCCTTGACAGACCAAAGACCAAACGCCAAAGCCTTTATAAGCCATGATCACTCCAACAATACCGGAAATAAGCACGGCACTTACATTTCTTTTCGCAAGTGATTTGAAATCCAATTTGATTGTAAGCATTGCAACCTGCACAACCATCAACGAGTTCACGATCAAAGTTACCGCCTGAACCCGAACAATTGCAGAGAGAATTGGCTGATTAAAGAAATTAGCTATAGAAGGTGCCGCAAAGAACAAAACTCCATACAAAAGAATAGCAACAAAAACATTGAATATAAACACAGTACTAAATTCATATTCTTTCGCATCTGGTTTGCGAATGAGAGCAGTACTAAATCCACTGTCAATAAACGATTGAGACAGAGAAAAGAATATCGCAACCATGCCTACAATACCATAGTCATCTGGAGTAAGTAAGCGAGCCATTATCAAGCCAAGAATGAACTGCACTAATTGAATAGATAGTCTTTCTATTGCATTCCATTTGGCGCTATTTATAGTTTGATTTTTTATAGAGTCCATTATTGAATTTTAATTTGCCAATATTTGTATAGATAACCTATACCTATTGTAATGACGCCACATAAAGAGATGTATAAAACTACATAATTGGAAACAAAAATTCCATTGTTAATTTCATATAGGGCAATCATTGGTAATCGTTGGTATATATATAACGGGAATAAACTACTTCCCAACCACACCAATGCTTTATTTCCTATCTTAACTTTCATGCAAGCCAATAATATTAGTACGCATAAGAGCATAGCGTTTATACTGTCAAATATAGAGTAATCATCGTGAAGCAGATATGTTACTATAAAAGCCATCAATAAGACGAGAATTGATAGAAGATAATGCTTTTGAGTATAATATTCAAATCTTTCTTTTTTCTTTGATATGAACATACCTAAAGGAAAGCACATTATGGTATTATACCAATGACACGGCTTGAGAAACCACATCACAAAGATATAGAAAACAAAAAGCCCCAATAACATTGCACTAATAACTGCTGTATTCCCTTTACAAGCAATATAAGAAAGATATACTGCCAAATAACAAAATAGGATTGCAAAGATGTACCAATTACTGTTACCAACATCATCCCAAGCAAAAAATGAAAAAATTACTTGATTTATACTTATCTCTCTTCCAATAGCCAAATCGAGTATAATAAAAGTAAGAACAGCTAAATCGAAGTTTATTAATGTGTTTAGAACCCTTCGTTTGGGGATATTATGTATATAGGCATCACCCTTTTTCGTTATGGACTCCATGATACCATAACCTGATGAAAACAAAAAATACGCAACAAGAAGCTGCCTTATCATTCCATCAATCAGTTCGGCATAATGATCTCCAAAACTAGAACAAGTATAACTGGACTCATACACATATTGAAATACATGCCTCAAGAAAACAAGTAAGATGCAGACTCCTTTTATTGCATTCGTCTGATCAAATCCAAGATAATCATGGTAATACCCTTGTTTCTTGGTCTTGAGTCCAACGCATGCTGTTATGATTATAAGACAATAAAAAAATATCATTATTATGAAATTAGATTCTTTGTAAAAGAAATAATTCTCTCGGTTGAATAGCCATCACAATCTTTGAAAATTATTTTTTTTAGATATTTTCTTTCAGATGCATGATTATCATCGCCATTCATAACGCCATTCATTGCATCAATTAGTCCATATATATCATATACAATATCTCCAGGGCAGTATGGATCAATAGGGTTAAATGAGAAACCACGTGTGCCCAAATATTTCTGTATATCGTAGAAATAATAGATTAATGGTTTATCTGTACATAGAAAATCATAAGCAGCTGTTGTATAATCGCTAATCATATAATCAGAAACAGCCATTAATGCATTAAGATTGGTTGGGAGCCTCTTCACTATTTCTGAATACAAGAAAACACGATTCATAGTATTCGATTCGCAAATAATTTTAGCTTGAGCCGGATGTACCTTTGCAATTACTATGGCGTCATTATTCTCTAGCATAGAATTTAACCTATCTTCATCTTCATCGTTTACATTACCCCATAGTCCTCGTTTTTGTGCCATTTTTTTATCGAAATACTTTCTACTTACGTTTTCATAATCTCGATGTGTTGGCACATATAAAAAAATATGTTTAGCGGTTACACCAAGTATTTCAAGAAGTTTGGATCTCAGTTCTCTATTATCCTTAAAAAAAACATCATTTCTCGGCATTCCTAAGGCTCTGAACTTCTGAAAATATATAAGAGAATCCAATGATATAAGACGGGAGCTAAGATCAGAACTTGTTATATGATAATCATAACTTGCATTAATTGATCTATCCTCTCGTTGTCTTTTTTCTCCAAAATCTTCAATCTTATAATAGTCATCTTTGAATGGAGCTGCATAATAACCTAAACAAATGCTAAACTGCTGGTTTGTCTTATATTCAAAATTGACATAAAAATTATCTGTGAATATTATTTTTGAAGAAAAAAAGGCTCTCAAGAAATGATAGTTGTCCTCATACAGGACAAAATCAGCATCAATATTTGCAACTTCTTTACAATATTTCTGATATTGTTCCAGTTTCTCTGGATGATAGTATACAATATGAATCTTCCTTTGCTTCAATTCAGGATCGAATAAAGCATGCTTCAACAGTACCAATACATTGTCGGATTCCACATTAAAAATATCATAATTATCATTTCGGCAATTCTGGTGTGGATAGAAGAATAAATCTTCTTTTTGGGATACACATTTATTTACTAAGAAGCATATAAATCTATACGATTGAGGAAAATGAGTCTCTAGTTTATCTAAGAAAACACTTATTTTGTTCATATTATTATCAGTTAGAAGTATTTATAATCTTTGCAGGACAACCAGCAGCTACAGAATAAGCAGGAACATCGCGAGTAATCACAGCATTAGCTGCAATCACCGCACCATCTCCAATAGAGACACCAGGTAAAATTGTAGCTTTATCGCCAATCCATACATTCTTCCCGATTGTTACAGGACCTTTAGAATATATTGGCCTTCTAGAAGGGGAAATTGCTAGCATATTTTTTGTTGTAAGGCCATGTGAGTTATCTGTTATTGTTACCCACCTCCCTGACAAAAAATTATCACCTATAACAATCTTGTTTGAACAAGTAATGTGGTTGTACGCACCAAAGTCACAATTGTTCCCTATGGTTATCTCTGGTTCTAAAATATTCTTTTTAATAGTTAGCCCATCACTAGCTATTTCGTCTCTTGTTCCACCCCAAGCTGTCATGACCAAACTTTCCGTGAAATAACAAAAATCTCCTATAGATATGTACTTTAAGCCGGTTAAGAAACTTGTCTTCTCGAACCGAGTATTAGATCCACATTTATTAAATTGTGGAATTAACCAATAACTACGGAACTGTCTAAACAATCCTTTAAAACTCTCGCGAGTCTTATATGAATATATCTTGGCTATTATAGCCATAATTATTCTATTCATTTCTCTTTATTTATTGACAACATATTCTCTTAATGCATCCATTATTACTTTATAACCTTCTTGGTTTAGGTGAAGCCCATCCTTACTATAGACTTTGGGAAGTTCACCATTCTCTACAATGCATGCATAAAGATCTATGTATAAGCATTTATCTTTTATACAAAGATTGTTTAATTTATCGTTGACGCATTGAATATCCTTATCATCAATCTGTTTACGACCTGCATCTTCATTCATAGGCAATATGCTTAGGATATAAATCGAAGGTTCCGACATATATTTTTTTATTTCTTTTACTAAGTTTTCGTAATTGGCAATGAATTCTTGAATTGAATCTGATAAAAGGTCGTTTGCGCCAGACATAATAAATACTTTCTTTGCATTTATGCCTTGGAGCATTTTGATTCTACGAAGAAGATCTGCAACCGTGCTACCAGAACACCCTATATTAATGATATTAATATTAGTGAACTCTGATTGGAAATCACCATTGTATATATGAGAGTCACCTACGAAAGCGACTTCAAATGATTCATGAAGTTGAAGGATGGTATTCTCCCAAGCCTTTTCTGTCCAATAATCTGGTCTATGGCTTTCTTGCATTGTCACAATACCTCTATTATGTAATGCCCTTTCTATCGAATGGCTCATACGTTCAGACATTATGAGAAGATATAGAAGGATACCAATAATAGCTAATAAGATTGCAAATAAGATTGCCATAGTTTTGCATTGCTTCATCTCTCTAATAGAGATTAATATCTAAAGAAAATGGTGAGTCGAAATCCTTCAAGCATTCGTGGAGTGTATCCTTCTCGCTGAGAAGTGCTTTCTCAGTTGGGATCTTCCAATCAATTCCAAGGCTGTTATCCTTGATAGAGATACCACCATCTGCTTGAGGAGTATAGAAGTTGTCACACTTGTACTGGAAGATGGCAGTCTCAGAGAGTACGGCAAATCCATGTGCAAAACCTCTTGGAACGAAGAACTGCCGATGGTTACCTTCGGTTAGTTCTACTGCCACATGCTGTCCGTATGTAGGCGAGCCTTTGCGGATATCAACTGCCACATCCAGAACAGCACCTTTCACGCAACGAACAAGCTTGCTCTGTGTGAATGGTGGACGCTGAAAATGCAACCCTCTCATTACGCCATAAGAGCTCATACTCTCATTGTCCTGACAAAATACGATTGGTTTGCCAAAGAATGGGATAGCAACCTTCTCATCAAACTCTCGCTGCGAAAATGACTCGAAGAAGTAGCCACGAGCGTCACCAAAGACCTTTGGTTCGATGATGACAACTCCATCTATGTTTGCTCTAATTACTTCCATATATTCTAAGTATTCAAATTTCTACGATTTGGTTATTCTAATATATCTTCTTTTGATAATGGCTTACAAGGGCCTTCTTTGACCTCAAACATAACAGTTCCACTCTCTAAAATCTCAATAGAGTGCCATACACCTGCAGGTATATGATATCCGAAATTCCCTTGTATTGGATCAAGTATTACAGACTCTTTAATAGACTTGTCACTATTATGAATATTGACACGCATCTTACCTCGAACAAGAATCACAGATTCTGCTGTTTCTTGATGACGCTGAATAGGTACAATGGTTCCTTGTTCAAGAGCATTAAAGAGTCGTTGAACCTTAGAATCGAGCGATTCATGAAGGTTGAAGTTCATACGAAGACGCTCAGAGACCTTTGCCTTCTCTGTAATGCTGTCAAGAAGTTCCTTATTGATTAGCATTGTTTCATTAGATTTGAAATACACGTTCCGAGACTATCTACCCAGTATGGCACCTTTATACCAAAAGTATCCTTGAAAGTCTTCTTGTCAAGAACTGAATACGATGGACGCTTAACAGGTGAAGTGTATTCGGAACTATAACAAGGTTGGATGTCACAATCCTTGTTGTCTGCAATCTTGGCGATCATTACGGTAAAATCATACCATGAAGTGACACCCTCGTTTGAGTAATGGTAGATGCCAGTATTCCCCTCGAATTTGCTATTGCTGATGATATCATAAATAGCAGCAGCAAGGTCGTATGCGTATGTAGGTGTTCCGCACTGATCAAATACTACCTTCAATGCTGGCTTTGTAGCAGTAAGGTTGAGCATTGTCTTGCAGAAGTTTTTACCGAATTCTGAGTAGAGCCAAGCAGTACGTAGAATAACGTACTCACATCCAGAGGCAATGATATTCTGCTCGCCATGGAGTTTGGTTGCTCCATAAACACCTGTTGGAGTTCCCTTCTGATCAGGGTTGCAAGGAGTGTTGTATGGTTCCTGTCCAAACACATAATCGGTAGAGACATGGAAGAGAATGCCACCTACTTCCTTCATTGCAGTAGCAAGATTCTTAGGAGCCTCTGCATTGAGTTTCTCTGCAAGTGCTGCCAGCTTCTCATCTGTCTCGCACGCATCTACATTCGTCCATGCTGCACAGTTTACAATAACTTTAACCTCGTTTTCTACCACCATCTTGCGGATGGCATCAAGATCGGTGATATCAAGGTAGGTGGTCTCAAAACCTTCTACCTGATTGACATCGGTGAAGATGTATGTATCGGATGAGCCCTTGGAGATGATTCGCATCTCATTGCCAAGTTGGCCGTTGGCCCCAGTTACTAATATATTCATTTCTTATTATATTCTTCTATTGCATTCTGTAATATCAAAAGTGCCCTCTGCAAATCTTTCTTGCACAACACATACGCCAATCGCACTTGATTTCTTCCCAACTCCGGATTAGTATAGAAGCCAGCTGCCGGAGCCATCATGATGGTCTCACCGATGCAGTCCATCTCCTTGCCACTGAAAACGGTCTTTGTAGGCGTCAGCTCATCCTTATACACAAACTCGCTCAGGCACCAAGCACAGAACTTCTCGGTGTCATCCACCGGCAGTTTCGCCACCGTATAGAACGCACCCATCGGGATTGGCGTGTAGCAACCGTCAATACGGTTCACACCATCTATCAGGCACTTTCTGCGTTCGGTATATTCCTCGTACACCTCGCGACTGTACGCCTCCGTGCCCTCGATGCTCGCCTCTGCCACAATCTGACCGATCAGTGGTGGCGACAGACGCGCCTGACAGAACTTCATCACAGTCTTGCGCACAGCATCGTTCTTTGTGATGAGCGCACCTATGCGGATGCCGCACTCCGAGTAACGCTTGCTGACCGAATCAATCAGCACCACGTTCTGCTCGATGCCCTCCAGGTGCATTGCAGAGATGTATGGCGAACCGGTATAGATGAACTCGCGATACACCTCGTCGGAGAAGAAGTACAGGTTGTACTTCTTCACCAGGTCGCGAATCTGGTTCATCTCCTTCTGCGTGTAGAGGTAGCCGGTCGGATTATTCGGATTGCAAATCAAAATCGCCTTCGTGCGCTCATTGATCAGCTCCTCAAATTTTTCCACCTTCGGCAGACAGAAACCCTCCTCGATGGTGGTCGTAACCGTACGGATTACCGCACCAGCCGAAATGGCGAACGACATATAATTGGCATAAGCAGGCTCCGGCACGATAATCTCGTCACCAGGGTTCAGACAGCTCATGAAGGCGAACAGTACCGCCTCCGAACCACCAGAGGTGATGATGATGTCATCAGCCGTCAGCTTAATTTGGTATCTATCGTAGTAATTGACAAGTGCTTGCCTTAGTGACCTATAACCCTGTGAAGGGCTATATTCCAACGTACTTCTGTCCACATTACGTAATGCGTCTAAAGCCTTTTGTGGCGTTTTGATATCAGGCTGTCCGATATTCAACCTGTATATCTTTACACCTTTGTCCTCTGCTGTATAAGCTAAAGGAGCAAGTTTGCGAATTGGAGAAGATGGCATCTCTATTCCACGAGTGGAAATTTGTAATTCGTTTGCCATATTAACTTTGATTTATGAGTGCAGCTAAATCTTTTTTCCATGCAGGGAATGGACAATTCTCTTCCAACTCCACTTGCATATCCAGATTATACTGCATCAGGTTTATTGCAGCATCAATAACTTCCGGTTCAAGGAAATCACTAATACTGTTTGTTAACTTTGGTGCTTTGATTTCATTTACCACATATACTTCTTTGCTTCCCTTTTGTAGATAAGCAAAGTGAATTCCTGTAGTCTTTGTAAATACAGAAGCACTCTTTGGGCATACTTTCCTAAGTTTTTCTATCACCTCATTACGGTTGCTCATACTCTTCAATCGATCAAGGAATGTACCCCATGCACAAGCCAAGAGCAATCTACCCTCTGAAAGAGAATAGACCTCTGTTGTTAGATATACTCCTCGCTTGATCTTGAAGATTATATCCACATGGTCTTTCTTCACAAGGAAAGTCAACTGACTACCGTTGAAGAATTGAGCCTTGGTACGTGATGATATAAATAACATAAATGTTTATTTCTTAACGGCCTTTATACATATCTTTGTAGTACTTCTCGTAGTCGCCAGAGGTGATGTTATTCATCCAATCCTCGTTCTCCAAGTACCACTTCACGGTCTTCTCAATGCCTTCCTCAAACTGGAGCGATGGTTCCCAACCAAGCTCCTTTTGTAGTTTGGTTGAGTCGATGGCATAACGAGCGTCATGACCGAGGCGGTCGGTAACATAAGTAATGAGGTTCAGCTCCTCACCTTCCTCACGTCCAAGAAGACGATCAACTGTCTTGATGACAGTATGGATGATGTCGATGTTCTTCCACTCGTTGAAGCCACCGATATTGTAAGTCTCTGCAACCTTGCCGTTGTGGAAGATAGTGTCAATAGCACGAGCGTGATCAACAACATAGAGCCAGTCGCGAACGTTCTCACCCTTACCATAGACAGGGAGTGGTTTACGGTTGCGAATGTTGTTAATAAAACAATGGAATCAGCTTCTCTGGAAACTGGTAAGGACCGTAGTTGTTCGAACAGTTGGTCACAATGGTTGGCATGCCGTATGTATCATGGTATGCACGAACGAAGTGATCAGAAGATGCTTTTGATGCAGAATATGGACTATGAGGGTTGTACTTTGTAGTCTCGTAGAAGAAATCCTTGCCGTATGCCAAGTGATGCTCTGAACTTGATGTTGTTGTAGTGAATGGAGGTTCAATACCCTCTGGATTAGTCATTTCAAGAGCTCCATATACCTCATCGGTAGAGATGTGATAAAAGCGCTTGCCATCATACTTCTCAGGGAGCGATTCCCAATAGAGCTTTGCTGCCTGAAGGAGGGAGAGCGTGCCCATTACATTAGTGCGTGCGAATGTGAAAGGATCCTTGATAGAGCGATCCACGTGCGACTCTGCTGCAAGGTGTATGATGCCATCAATTTTTTCGTCTTGCATCAGCTTGTAGAAGGCGTCGAAGTCGCAGATATCCATCTTGACGAACTTGTAGTTTGGCTTGTCTTCAATGTCCTTGAGATTTGCGAGGTTGCCAGCGTATGTCAACTTGTCGAGATTGATGATGTTGTACTCAGGATACTTGTTTACGAACAATCTGACTACGTGTGAGCCGATAAAGCCAGCTCCTCCGGTTATAACGATATTTCTTTTTGCCATATTATTGTTTCTTTGTTTTTTCTGCAATTTTTGCCTTTAATTCACTACTACTAACACCATCGGTACGTGCAAGTACCGTATGCTCCTTACCATGCTCTTCACACCATTGAATGGCTCGTTGGAATCCTGCATGACATTGGTCTGGTCCAGTGACGAAGACATCGAAGTCAACCTCCAGCACAATCTTGTCGACATCAGTATAGGTGATGACCTCATCAACATATCTAATAGACTTTATCATGTACTTTCGGTCTTCGGTGGAGTTCAAAACCTTGGCTGTTGGTTTGTACTTCAGGATGAAGTCACTATCCTGTGCTGCCACAATAAGGTAGTCACCCAGACCTTTGGCTCTGCGATAGAGTTCCACATGACCTTTGTGAAGTAAGTCATACACACCTACGGTTAATACCTTCTTGTACTTTCGAGGGCGAAGTGTTTCAAGCTGCACTTGTTCAGGCATTTCAACACCACCCTTATGATACAATGCTTTGAATACGGCAAAGTTCTTCTTCTGCTGCTTCAAAAGCCAAGAATAATAGAGATTGTTCGGAAGATGGTCGAGCGTCCATGTTTTAAGCCAATGCCAACGCTGAGCGAAGAAGCTCTGATCGTAAGATACTGTCTTCTTTGGTATTACCCAGTCACCATACTGTAAGGTGAGGTATTCATCAACTTCAACAGGGACATTGAGTTCAACTCCCTTGAAATCCCACTTGACTACATTCTGAAGATACTTTTCATGAATAAAATCTATACCGCCAGTATGACGTATGTCTGTGCAAACCTTGAATAGAACAAAGACCTTAAGGTACTCTCCCTTGCGGCAAAGATAATAGAGACCTCTTCGCTCATGGCGTACAAGTTCAAAACCGACCTCCTTTAACATCCACAATACATCCTTAAAACGCTCCTCATCCTCTTTAAGGATGTATAGGTCAAAGACAGGATTCCATGGAATGAAGTCTTCGTTACGAACGATACCCAAAAGAGTACCAAAGCATGGGCCCCAGTTGATATCAATTTTATCAAGATAGAGGGAAAGAATCTCAAGGTTTTCATGCATCACCTCTTTGTTGATGGTCTTGCCTCCAAAATAAAGAAGATGCTGGTTGAATTCCAACCACCCTTTTGATGTTTTTAATTTTGCCATATTGAAACTAGATTTGCAATTACATATTGAAAATTATGCAAGTGCTTTCAAAGCCTTTACCAATTTTTCATTATCCTCTATACTACGGACAGCCATACGGACATATCGGTTTGGTGTGATGCCCTTCTTTGCAAGACTTGCACTAACAAGAACTTGACCATTCTCAATAAGTGCTGTTGCAAGCGACTTAGCTGTGAATGGTGGCAACACCTCGCAGAACACGAAGTTGGCTTGTGTAGGCATTACATGCAGGAAAGGAATCTCCTTGAGGTTGTCGAGCATAATACTACGAGCCTCTATGAACTGGTCGCATGCCTTGTAGTAGTCCTCGCGATACTTTGGATAAATCTGCATGAAGAATTCGGCAAACGAGCAGATATTCCAGATGCTTACCTTCTTCTTGAGCTTTGCAATGAGCTCGGTATCGGCACCACAGAGGATGCCGAGGCGAAGACCAGGGACACCATAACTCTTGGAGATGGACTTCATCACACACATGTGAGGATATGCCTCCAGCAGTTCGTTCTTGATCATAGAGCTTGTGCGCCAATTTTCTGCGAAATCGACAAAGCTCTCGTCAAGGATAAATCGGATGTTCTTGCGCTCGCACCAATCTGCAACCTTCAATAGCCCTTCCATCGAGATAAAGTTACCCGATGGGTTATCAGGATTGATGAGCAGGACGTTATCTACAGGATGATCGGTGAAGTGCTCGATGATATCGTCTGCATCATATCGGAAGTCGGCACGCTGAGGGACGAAGGTCTCTACATGTTCATCAGGCATACGATTAGGGTATTCCTCAAATGTCGGACGAATCACACCGACACGACCATCAATGCTTTCCATGAGAGCCTTAATGAGTTCAGCAGCACCATTTCCAGGGATGATATACTCCTGCTTCACCTGCCAGCATTCACTGGCGAGAGCAGAATTCACCCCCATACCCGATGGATACTCAGAAACGAGTGTACGGAAGTTCGCCTCCAGCTCGTCAATGATCTTGGAACGAGTGAAGTATGGGTTCACCAAGTAGCAGTAATCCAGTAGTTCTGGAAAACGCCAGTAGCCGCCATAACGACTGTAGTATTGTTTGAGGAGCTGTTCGTCCTCGTGTATGTTGATATTTGGCATTTGCGTATAAAAAAGTGTCGTTCAGACCCACAGCCTAATTATTGCGAGTAATTATTTATGTGTGGTTAGCTGTAGTTTCCTGCAGACACTTATGTAAAAAAAGATGTGCATCACTACAGCAACTTTTCTGAGCCTATCGGCTTGCAACTTTTCTAATCGCAAGCGATGGCACATCCTCTAAGATTTTTATTATCAATGAAATTAGACTTATCGAACTATCCTTTGATGGAACATAAGTAGAAAAAAGTCGGATTTATTGACTTTAATCAAGATTAGGATTACCAGTTTCCTTCATTTCATCGATGACTTTCAACAAATACTGTCCGTATTGGTTTTTAATCATCGGAGCAGCTAACTGGCGCATTCTTTCCTCATCAATCCATCCCTGACGATATGCTATACCCTCCAAGCATGCGACCTTGAGTCCTTGGCGCTTCTCGAGTACCTCAATATAGGTTGATGCCTCTGAGAGGGAATCGTGGGTGCCTGTGTCGAGCCATGCGAATCCACGACCGAGCGTCTGCACTTTCAACTCGCCATCCTCAAGGAACTGCTGATTGACAGTAGTAATTTCATATTCGCCTCGATCTGATGGCTTGATGTTGGCTGCTACATCCACTACCTTGTTAGGATAGAAATAGAGGCCTACAACTGCATAGTTAGACTTTGGCTTAGCAGGCTTCTCCTCGATAGAGAGGCAGTTGCCTTCCTTATCAAACTCAGCTACTCCATAGCGCTCTGGATCGTTCACCCAATAGCCGAAGACAGTAGCCTTCTTCTCATCATCAGCTGTACGAACAGCCTCTTTAAGCATCTTGGTAAAACCTGCACCCTGGAAGATGTTGTCGCCAAGGACGAGACATGCGGAATCATCGCCAATGAACTCGCGACCGATGGTGAATGCCTGTGCGAGTCCATCGGGGGATGGCTGCTCAGCATAAGTGAACTCTACGCCATAATCGCTACCATCGCCAAGGAGGCGCTTGAAGCCTGAGAGGTCGTAGGGTGTAGAGATGATGAGGATCTCGCGGATGCCTGCGAGCATCAATACGGATATGGGGTAATACACCATTGGTTTGTCGTAAATAGGCATAAGTTGCTTACTTATGCCCTTGGTGATTGGGTAGAGGCGTGTACCGGAGCCACCTGCTAAAACTATTCCCTTCATAGACTATGGATTTTTAATTTTAATCAAAAGTTATTCTTAAAAGAAGATGTGCATCGAATGCAATGCAACTTTTCTTTTGGTCGAAGCCTGCAACTTTTCTAGAATCGCAAGCGATGGCACACCTTCCATAATTGTATGTTCGAAGAAATTTATCTGTGATATTTCTTTGTACATTTGATTTTGTCATCTCAATGGGGTATCGAACCCCAAATCACGTGGATTTTACCTGAAATTGAGTGTAAATTGATGAAAATGTTTCTCAGAATAGGGGAATTGTCTTCAAAGATGATACTAATGTGGTACTAAATAGGATTTTGGACCAGTTTGAAAGTATTATGCAACCTTAGAAATCAGATAGTTATATTTAACTGACGCAATATGGGGAACATCCTGATAGTTGGCAAGAAGTTGTTTGGCATCTTTCGGCAGGCAATAACCGCCATAACCAAATGAAGGATTATTATAATGTGTCCCAATACGGGGGGCAAGGTCTACGCCCTCAATGATCGCTTTACTGTTCAATCCCTTTATTTCCGCGTATGTATCAAGTTCATTAAAGTAGCTGACACGGAGAGCCAGGTAGGTGTTGGCGAAGAGCTTGACCGCTTCCGCTTCTTTTATGCCCATGAAGAGCGTATCGATATTTTCTTTGACAGCCCCTTCCTGCAAAAGGGCGGCAAATGTCTTGGCTGCTTCCTGTAACATATCGACATTCGTGACGGGCTTAATCGCCTTATTTTCTTCCGCAAACTCCGGACCGTCAATAATCTTCGGATAGCCTACGATGATACGGCTCGGATAGAGGTTGTCATAAAGAGCCTTGCTTTCACGAAGGAACTCCGGTGAGAACAAGAGGTTAAACTTCTTTACTCCTTTTTGGCATATTTCACATAAAGGTTACGGGTATAGCCCACCGGAATCGTCGATTTGATCACCATTATAGCATCAGGATTCACTTCAAGCACAAGGTCGATAACCTCCTCTACACGGCTCGTATCGAAGTAATTCTTCACAGGATCATAGTTTGTAGGAGCGGCATTAGCACAAAGTCGGCGTCAGCGTAGGCTAACCTTCCGTCCAAAGTGGCTACAAGGTCAAGTGGCTTTTCAGCCAGATACTTCTCGATATAATCATCCTGGATAGGAGAAACCTTGCCGTTCAGTTTCTCCGCCTTTTCCGGGATTACATCCACGGCGGTTACATGATGATGTTGTGACAGCAGTGTCGCTATGCTCAGTCCCACATAGCCGGTTCCGGCTACTGCGACCCGAATCTCTTTGAAATCACGCATATTATGTTTGATTGGGTTTTATCAATAGCAGTTTATTTACCCTCCCGACTTGTATGCTTCTCTCCATAACCATAGCCATAACCATAACCACAACGCCTGCCATAACCATAATAATAGCCGTACTTCTTTTTCTGAAGATCCAAGCCGTTAATAGCGATACAGAGATTAGGTAATTTATTATTTTCAGAAAGCTCATTAACCAAAGTAAACTCTGCCTTACGGGTATAATCGGCACGGCATACGTATACCGATAAATCAGCTGTACGGCCTATCAGCAAGGTATCAGTTACCATACCCACGGGAGCAGTATCCAGAATCACATAGTCAAAATTAGCCTTCAATGTTTCGATGGCTTTTTCCAAACCGTCACGGGCCAATAATTCCGTCGGATTGGGAGGAACTGCTCCACCCGGAAGAATAAAAAGATTCCTGTTGATATCAGAAGGCTGTACCAAATCCATCAGATTAACAGCCGGATTGGTCAAAAATTGGGTGATACCTTGTTCTTTTCTGGAAAGATTGAAAACTTTATTCAATCCCGGTTTGCGAATGTCAAGACCTACTATCACAACCTTTTTCCCTAACAAAGAAAGACTAATAGCCAAATTAGACGATACAAAAGACTTACCTTCACCACTGATGGTAGATGTCACCAGAATCACATTCCTGCCATTTTCAAGCATAAACTGAAGATTGGTACGGACATTACGGAATGTCTCGCTCATCAGGTTATTCTGATTCTCAAATACAGCTATAGAACCGGACTTTTCATCCGCCAACGGGATATCGCCAATAACAGGAAGAGAAGTTAGTTTTTCAACATCAGCACGGCCCTCAATCTTAAATTTGGTCAAGCCAATCAGATAAATGATACCTACCGGGATTCCCATTCCTAATACCAAGGCGGCAAGATAAAACATCATTCTTTTAGGGGAAACGGGATTATCATCAGCAATCGCTGCATCAATTATCTGGGCATTATTTGCCGTAGCTGCCAAAGTTATAGCATTCTCCTCACGTTTCTGAAGCAGCATTAGATACAGTCCCGATTTGATTTCCTGCTGGCGGGCAATGCTTACAAACTGACGTTCCTGAGTCGGGGCGTCACTGATACGACGGGAATAACGACTCGCTTCACGATCCAAATCGGCTTTCGTGATCTGTAATCCTTTCAACGTAGCATCCAAAGTGGCCTGTACATTGCTACGCATGGCACGGATACTGGTATTAAGGTTGACAATCGCCGGGTTGCTTTCCGTTGAAGTACGCAACAGACGGTTACGTTCAATCAGCATCTCATTATAACGAGAGATTGCTCCAACCAAGCCACCATCCTGCAAGCCAACATTGGCAGGCAACACTTCATATTCATTACCCTGAAGGTATTTTTGCAAATCAACAATAAGGTTGATCTGGGTCTGATTCTCCACACGTTTCTTTTCGTATTCCGCATTACCCGTCAAGGCGATCTGCGCCTCACTACTCAAATCCGTAATACCGGCTGTACGTTTGAAATTTTCTAGATCTTGCTCTGTACTACCCAACTCCTTGGAAATAATACCAATACGTTCATCTATAAACTCTGCTGTTTTCTGGGCAACTTCATTCTTGTCATTATTCGCATTGATGTTGTACATCTCGAGCAGTTTATTGATAAAATCCTTACCACGACGGGGATTGGTATTCTTCAATGAAATGACCACAACAGAAGTAGTTTTCGAAGTGGGGGCTATCGACAAAGAATTGGCATATCCTTTTGCTACAGAGAAAGGCCGGTTAATGAAAGCCGTTATATGACGTTCTTTCGTCACGTTTTCCGGGCGGACAGCGGACAAGGTATCATTATTTGCGAAAAATGCGACCGTACCCTCATCGGTCGGGAATACGGCAGGTAATTTTTCAAATTGTCTCCGGTATTCTTTCTCACCCACTCTCATTTGTACATCCATCACCCCTGTCGGTTGAAGAGTCATGGCGACTTCCATCCTGCCCGGAAGCTTGTCTGCCTCCTGCGGAGTAAGGCTCACCAATACGGGAGAGGTCTGATAAAGTTCCTTTTTCGGGAACTCGTCTTCATCTATATAGGTAACAAACAATCCTAAATTGTTTACCACCTCTCCGGATAAAGACTTCGAGCGGAGCACTTCGATTTCATTATCAACATTACTGGATGAAGAGACAAACCCGTCCAAACCCATCCTTTCCAGTTCGGAAGACATACTTGTACCACCACCTTTCTTGTCATCCTTAATCAAGACTGTAGCGGAAATATTATAAACGGGTGTCGTCAATCGCAAGTACCCCCACGCACAGGCAATACAAACAATTACTGAAAACACGAACCAAGGCCAGTGAACCAGACAACGGAAAAGGATTTCCTGAATATTAAACTGTTCTTCAGACTGTTCTATACACTTTTCCTTTTTTTCCTCAATCATACAGTAATATTATTTGAAAATTGTTACTAATAAACTTGCCAATGACACCAAGATAGAGGTAGCTGAAAACCAAAGGCTTGTACTGTTACCGATATCAGAGTTACGCGCTTTCGCCTTGTTTGGGGTCACATAAACAATATCATTCTGCTGCAACCAATAATAAGGGGAAAGAATGGTTTCCGCACTGTTCAGATCTAATGTTATAATCTGTTGTTTGCCGTCAGCACCTTCACGAATCAATTTTACATTGTCACGAAGCCCCCAGACAGTCATATCACCCGCCATGGCCAAAGCTTCCAACAGATTCACCTTCTCATTATTGATGGTAAAGGTACCGGGACGTGCAACCTCACCCAATACGGAGATTTTGTAATTAACCATGCGGACGGTTACTATCGGAGTCTCCTTGATATAAGGTTTCAACTTTTCTATAATTAATTGTTCTGCCTCTTTCTTTGTCAAACCGCCCACTTTTAATTCGCCTAATACCGGAAAATTGATCTTTCCTTCATTATCCACCAGATAGGGCTGTAGGACAGGTTGAGTTGTCAACTGTGTATTCCCGGTAACCACACTGCCAGGACTCGCTACCGTCAAATTGAAAGGAACCGCCAACTCGGGACTAGTACATGACACCACAATAGTAAGCAGGTCTTTAGGCATTATTTTGGCATCATACAAGTTTTCCTGTTGAACGGTCTGTTGCACAATTTCCGCATCCTGCAAGTAAGGCACCTTTTTGTATGACTGACAGGAAACAAACAGAAGTATTGTAATCAAGCAAACAAGCACATTGCGTCCCATACCTTGTACATTCATATACATATAAAATAGTTTATTCATAAAATTTTCTAGTTTATTATTCTTTATCTAATACTTCAAATCGCGGAGAATTTTTTGATTTGAACTCCGGAACTATTTTTTTCATCAACCGCACGGTATCCATGATCTTTACCGCACGCGACAACTTTTCAAATTCTGCATAAGTATCAAGAATATCAGCATATTCATACCGACGAACTTTAGCTATCATGATTTTCTTATTCTCTGTCGGAATCGTATTTTCTTTATCGCTCAACACCTCTTCATACAATTTTTCACCCGGACGTAATCCCGTAAATTCGATCTTTATGTCTTCACCCGGACGATAACCAGCCAATTCGATCATACGAGTCGCCAGATCAACAATCTTCACAGCTTTTCCCATCTCAAAGACAAAGATCTCATTACCCTCACCCATGGTAGCAGCCTCCATTACCAGACGGCAAGCTTCGGGAATGGTCATAAAGAAACGGATGATATCAGGATGAGTAACAGTGACAGGACCACCATTCTCTATCTGTTCTTTAAAACGAGGAATGACAGAACCGTTACTACCCAACACATTACCAAAACGGGTAGTGATGAATTTGGTATGACCTTTCACTTTTCCTTCACGGATAGCACATCCCAGACTTTGAACATAGATTTCAGCTAAACGCTTGGAACAGCCCATTACATTAGTAGGATTTACAGCTTTATCCGTAGACACCATAATCATCTTTTCAGCACCATATTCCACAGCCATATCAGCCACCTGACGAGAACCGGTCACATTGACAAGTACAGCCTCACAAGGATTTTCCTCCATCAAAGGCACATGTTTATAAGCAGCAGCATGAAAAACAATTTGAGGATGATACAATTCGAATACCATACGAACGCGTTCCTTCACACGCACATCACCAATCACCGGAACAAAATCTATATTTGGATATTTTTTCTCAAACTCAAGACGGACATTATGCAGAGGTGTTTCTGCAGAGTCGAACATGATAAGTTTCTGAATTCCCATCTGCACTAATTGACGGCAAAGTTCACTACCAATACTGCCTGCCGCACCAGTCACCAACACCACTTTTCCCCTGAATTCTTCTGCAACCTGACGAAGGTTGATATTAATTTCGGCACGACCCAACAAATCCTCAATCTTAATAGGACGTACCCACTGATGAAAGTTTCCATCAGAATCCGCTTCACTGATAGTAGGAGCTATCAATGTTTTAAGTTCATTGTTTTTACAATATTCCAAAAGTCGTTTTTCTTCCAGGCGGGTATCTTCATAACGGGCAAACAGAATCCCCTTAATTCCGCGCTTCCGCATGATATAATCAACATCCGATTCATTTTCAAAGTAATAAACGGGAAGATCTGCCAATCGGCGTCGGCTGTTATTTTTACCATATACATAAAAACCGGTTACTTTATAATGTGCACTATCCCTAAGACGTAACTTCAAGGCTACACTCTCTTCATTAGTACCATAAATAAGAATACGTGTGTTCTTTTTATTCACCCAATCCAATAAAAAATCATAGACGATTATCAATGATACACGAAAGGTCGTCAAGATCACTAAAGTCAATAAACCATCAAATAGAAGATAGGATATTTTATAATTATATGGCAATTGGGTCTCATATATAACTCCAAAAGAAATAATGACCAAACAGGCAATTTTAAATAAAACGGCACACATGATACGCCAAAGTTCACGTGCCTGTGAGAAACGAATTGTATTACGATAAGTATGGAATAATAAAGAGCCCGCAACACTTGCCACCAAAGAAACGCAAGCAAATTTACAGAGCATCCAGTCGGTCATTGGAACATGCGCCATATAATGAATTACCGCATAAGCGACCAACGAACATAATACAGAAATTGCCGTGTCAATACCTAAAATAACCCAATAACTGAAATAATTTTTGCGGGCATATTGCACTATGC
>ERZ791868.363-NODE-363-length-40042-cov-18.802911_pt1 | contig 40042 bp, 45 predicted proteins | sample MGYA00510281_ERZ791868 | MGnify/ENA primary metagenome ERZ791868 (study PRJEB30046, sample SAMN00792046) | human gut metagenome | study: EMG produced TPA metagenomics assembly of the A metagenome-wide association study of gut microbiota in type 2... | reverse complement strand
CACTTTTTCCTGATGTTGCACTTACATTTGTGCCTGCACTCGGTTTTGACGCAGAGGTATTTGAAGAACCGCTGAGATTCTTGTTATAAATAACATTGGTATCAACCAATGAGTTTACACCGTTCACTCGGCCATTATCCGCATTTTGCCAGATATCGCAATTTTTACTTGGTGCTGATGACCACTGTGCCAACCAAATGCTGTATTTTGATTTAAGTTTATTGTAATCAAGATAGTTGTTAAACCAATTAAGATTACTGTAAACTCCTGCCTTGTATCCTCCGGCAATAATTGTATTGCAAAATGCAATAGCCATATTGGTAAGTGTAGTTTTACCATAAGATGTCTGTTTTGACTCTTCCATATCGAAATATACCGGCAAATCCAACTTCTTACCAGCAAGACATTTGAGACACGCATTAGCCTCTGTTTTTGCATCGTTGACACCATTAGCATAAGAATACCAATACACACCAATTTTCATCCCGGCAGCCTTAGCATTTTTATAATGACGTTCAAATTCACTGTCTTTCTGACTTACCTCACGACCGAAACCTGCTCTGATAATGACAGAACTAATCCCGGACTTTTTCACTTTTTCATAGTTCACATTTGTCTGGCAATAACTTACATCAATACAATTTACATTACTCATAATTTATTCCTCCTTTTTCTTTCCAGAAATCACATTTGCAATCATCTGGTTATCATCAATCATTTGTCTCATAACAACAAGTGCCGCATCAACCAGTTTTGAAAAAAGCGACCATGGTATAATCTTTGCAATTACAGGATACTGCTTAATCGCAAGGTCATAAGCATACCGTATTTTAAGTTTACCTGTACCGCTGCCAAGATATTTTTCAGCCTCAGAAACAGCATAGACAAGCCAATTTTTGAAGCTTTTATATCTCATAGCTGCAATCATTACAAAAATCACTGCTAAAACTGCAATAATAAAATAGACAACGTTACTCATCGTTTGTCACCTCCTCTCCATTTTCATCATCAAAGTTATCTTCAATAGCAGAATTTTTAATTTTCTGCTTATTTTCGATTGCTGATTTAATTAAATAAGTGACAATCCCGCCTGTCATCGGCAAGCCAATGTAGTTAAACAGACCATCCATTGATACACTTTCCGGAGAAAGTAACAACTGATAGCCTGTAACAACAATACCGAATACTGCGACGATAAACCACATAAAAATCATAGCAATTAAAATGATTTTTGAATACTCACGCCAAGATGTTTTACGCTTATGTTTTTTCATAACATACCTCCTAATTGTCTGATAATAAAACCGATTACCCCTCCTACAATAGCTGTAATCAAATAAGCAATAACGCTACGCCACTTCTCTCCGTCACGGTTTTCAAGGGTTTGCAGCCGTTTACCCTGCGATTCCTGTTCTTTAACCATAAGTTCAATACTCTGAGCAAGTTTCTCAACTGATACGGTTAAAGAGCCAATCTGTTTTGTATTTTCCTCTAAAATTTCAAGACGTTTATTCTGTCTTTCATTTTCCTCTTGTAATCTCGCCTTGAATTCTTCGTGTTCAGCTCTTGAAATTGGACTATCCATAATTCTTATACCTCGCTCTCAGTTGTTGTAGATGTATCTTCGAGGTACTGTTGTGCCGCCTGCCTAATTTTTGCAATTGAATTTGTACTTGATGAACTCAATGTTTCGTAAAATTTCGTGGTAGCTTCATCATTCACAGGTGATGTCATATTCATTTCTTCAACCTGTTTCTGAAGCTTACTTAATTGAACAGCTACTTGAGCTAGTGTAAGAACTTCAGAAGTAGAATCATCTTCTGTTCCTTTATTCGCATCGGGATTGTTTGTATCCGAATTATCATCAGAAGAACTTTTGCTGTTTTCAAGTAAAAACAAAATCCGCTCAAATTCATCTTCATCAACAAAAAAAGCATTAAGGACTATATCATCCTTAATGCTTTTGAGATTGCTATTGTTTATCATATAAATTGACTTACCGTCTGAAGATACAATTCCCTGAGCCTGATTTTCTACACAACCGATAAACAAATCATTACGCTTAACATACTTTACAAAACTGGGATTATCAAGTTTTTCCACGCCAACAATAGTCCCTGACGAATCACATAATTTGATATATCGCATTTATTTGCAACTCCTCATAAAATAATTGTCTGAATAATGCTTCCATATTTTTGACTGTAAAATAGGCATTAAAGTTAGAAGCATACGCTTTCCAAGATTGAAAAGAATTGCATATATCCTGAAAATCAAGCAATCCCTTATCAAACTTTTTCCTAAGTTTTTTGAGTTTCTGTCGTTGTTTAACTACTGATCGTTTGTAAATCTTACGAATAACTTTTCCTGTCTTTGTAAGAAAAAAACGGACTTTAAGCCAAGTGAATCCGTGTGAAAGCTTGACAATCTGTGTTTTCTTTGTGTTAAGCTTTATTTCGAGTTCATCACAAATACCCTTAATTGCTTTTAGACATCTCTTTAAGTCGTCTTTTGAGGGACTTATAAGATAACCGTCATCCATGTATCTGGCATAGCCCTTGATTTTACACATTTCTTTTACAAAATGATCAAGCCTGTTTGCCGATGCAAGTGCAAGTACCTGACTTATTTGTGAACCAAGTCCAAGTCCTATATCTCCAAAAGCATCAATGAAATGACTTGAAATTTGCTTCAATCTTTCGTCAGTAATCTTTTTTGCAATGCTCATTTTCACCAGTCTGTGAGAAACATGATCAAAAAACTTCGAAAAATCAAAAACAAGAACATAACCCTTTTGGCCGTATCTTCTGTAATGTTTTCTTAACGCCTCAGTAATACGATTGATAGCAAAAGTATATCCCTTATTTTTCATACTTGCTCCGTTATCATAAATAAACGAAGGTTGTAAAGCAGGAATAAGACAATTATCACACAAACAATTTTGAACAACACGTTCACGTATACTTGTACTTTGAATGTGTCTGCGTTTTCCACGCTCATAAAGGTCAAACTCATAAAATCCAGGTGACTTATATCGACCTACTTGCAACTGAAGATATGTTTTATATACTTCAAGCGGTGCTTGAGTTATATATTTTTGAACACTTGTTTTCCAAGCCACACCTTTTCTGCAATGCTTATAAGCCTTATATAGATTTTCATAACTAAAAACGCTATCATAATCATTTGAATATCTGAGTTTATCCAATTTCTTTTTAAGCCTCTTAGCAACCCTACGCTGATAACGTCCTTCTTTTCTTTCTTTGCTGGTCATACTTTCACTTCCTTTAATCTATCGTAAACTTACCGGCAGATTACATATAAGTTCATAGAGTTGAAAGCATTAAACAAGAGATAATCTGCAACTCTTGCAATGCAAGTAGCGTCCGCTTTAACTCATCGATAGATATATTTACCATTATCGGAAGGTTGTGTTCTCCTTCTCTCTCCTAAAGATACTGATTTCACCTTTACTTACCGGGTTACTTTGTCTGATACAAGAGGAGCAACACGCCAACGAGAAACCACTCGCCGCGTTATTACTGTTGTTGTTACCGTTATTATTAACATTACAGAAAGACGACGCCGACCCTGCAGCCGGAGAAGCAGTCGACAAACAATAACTTTTTCAGAACACAACCTATATACAAACAGGTTACAAAGGTAACTTACGATACCTAGTCCTGTCATACTTGATGATGCCTTCGAGCAGTTTAATTTGGTTATAAACTAATCTCATCCATTCTTTTTTATCAAAATCAAAGAGTTCAGCAGTAAGTTCAATTTGAGATACCATGTTATTCGTTTCAGCCTTAGCTTTTAGAAAGTAATCTATTCTCATTTGTGCTTCGTGTCGGTTTGTTGGATTTATGCTATTCCCAATTTTAGCATATTGATGAATTCGAGTTGCTACATTTGCAAGAGGCTGAGAAACAAAAAATGTATATCTCTTCGGAAAGCTCAGGCATTTCTTTATGCTATAAATTTGAAGTTGCCTTGCATTGTATAAAAAAGCTATTTCCGATTCTTCTCGTTCACTTCTAATAACTGCCATATCATCACCACCAATTTTACAAATTATCATAAAATTACATATTTTTCAGCAATTAAACAGTTTATAACGATTTTCGTTATAAAAATCACCGTCCGCTTGTGCGGACGGCAACTGTATCTGAACATATTTTTTCGCCCCATTCGGGGCGAGATTATAAAAATTTCGGATTATAGCGAGAAGCAACACGCCAACGAGAAACCACTCGCCGCGTAATAACTGTTGCCGTTACCGTTATGATTAACATAACAGAAAGACGACGCCGACCCTGCAGCCGGAGAAGCAGTCCAATAATTCTGTGCGTCACCGGATCCGTTATACATTCTTTTGACTTTTGTATTTTTACGGTAATAAGGCATTATATAGCCTCCGTCATCCTGACGGGCGGAATCAAGTTCGGTAATATAAGGAGCATTGCTGCTCCAACCCACTTCAGTAGCGTTATATAAGCGCATCTTACAAATGCTCTTAACAAGGTCCGTTGAGCTGTTACCTGCTGTCGTCCATACCTGAACAGGCTTAATTATGCTTCTCCAACCAACCGGCAATGAATTATAAACGGTCGAATTAAGATATTTTAAAACAGAAGATGAGGCAAATCCACCAATGTTCGTGTTGGTCGAGTTCATTCCACGAGCTGTATTTAAAACTCCAATCATACCAAACGAGATATTAGCAAAATCAGAATAATCTCCATCACTATGTGGAGCGTCTTTTTCTCCGCCATCTTCAAGCCTTCTATCATTAAATCTTTCTATTCTCATTACAATAGATTCATCGGTTATACCCGATTTTGGTAACGGAATAATCTTAATTTTATCTCCGACACTAAATCCATAATCTTCAGCGAGATGAGCATTCGCTACTGCAACAAGTTCACCAAGCGTATATGCTGATGTATCCCTAAAATCATCCGAATGCAAGTAATCGTAATTTTCAAGATCTCGCACAGGAGGTAAAATAATCTCATCATATGTGGCATTAACATTCAAGTCCGTAGTATCTTCTTTTATGTTTTCAGATGCAACAGACCAATCTTTCCAATCCCAACCTGTCCACAGATAATTATTTGGACTTTCCAAATCCTCACCTGTGTAAGCAACAACCTCTCCGTACCCTATATTTTGTTTCTGAACAATACTACCGTTACGGTCATGCCAACTCATAACATAACGGCGAGTGCTTTCAAGCCAGGAGGCAAGTATAGATTTATCAGAGTTGACATTATTGTATCCATCTTCCCATCCAACAAAGTTATATACTGTTGACGGAGTTTTGGCTTTTGTTGGATTTACGGAAGGAATAACTGCGTTACTGCCTTCTTCAACTATCTGAGTATCACCGTATTGTGTATTTTTGTCATACATAAACTTAACGGAATATGACGCAAGAATCGATAAAACCTGAAGTGTGAGATTTGGAAATATCTTCTCAATCACTTCGCGACAATATTCTGACATCCCCTGAAGTTCGGCAGTACCTGTTACAATTGGCGCATCAGAAAGATAACCGTTATCATCAATTCCTTTGAGTTTTGACAATCTCATAAGTAAAGATGAATTCTGAAGTGCTAAATTAATATTCTTAAGAGAAACATAAACAAGATTAGTAGCGAGATTACACATTTGTCCTACATCAACGGCAGGGGAATCATCTATAACAAGCGTCGTTAAATTACTATAATCGCTTACTGTAAGGGTTTTAAGATAACAAAGACCTTTTACCCTAAGTGCAGTAATCGCATTAAGGTAAGCCTCTGTAAGCCTACAACCTGTAGCGAATGTAACACCTGTTGTATTAGACCCACGGGTATATATTTTCTTAAGCATAATATTATTTGAAAGATCGAGCGTTTGATTGAAAGATGTACAATTTTCTACATTCAGTTCTTCAAGCGATTCGCAGTTAGTAACATCAATACTCGTAAGGTTTGTATTGTTATATCCGGTTGCACTGCTTCCAATAACAGCTCTTTTCAGTCTTTTAAGCTGAGCAAGAGAACAATAACCGGGATATATACAAGATATATCACCAATGTCCTGCAAGTATTGAGCATTATAAAAATAAATTTCAGTATTATTAAGTGTACCGATTGCAGTGAAATTAAGAGTTACTTGCTGTCCTGCATATGCTCTTACACTCTTAGATTCACTGCCTACATCAATGTTTACAAACATATCACAGTAAGGAACGATAGTAAATTCGCATTTTGGTTCAACACCCTGCCAATCAGATGGCGTGTATCCTCTGAGAGTAGCAAGGTCACTCTGCGTGTAGGCACCTCTGAAATATGAAGATATAAACTGTCGCTGAAATGTTAAAAACTGTCTGCGTTGCAATCTCTTTTTACCATTAAGCATTTGCAGGTATGAACTATCTCCGATTTCGAGCGGCGAAATATACTTACGATATGCATCTTCAATCCACAGAACAGGACATATCATATTCTGGTACTCATCGCAGAGATTAGAAAAAACATTAAGGTCCCAACAGCCGTCATTTTCAAGCTTTATATACATATCTTTGAGTTCTTTTGAAAAACATTCTCTCAAAAGTTTATACACAACACTGTCTGCAGCATTGAAAACATCTCTCGAACCTTTGCGATCTGTATCAAGAAAGCCATATCTTAACGCAAGAGCACCCTCATTGTCATTTCCCATAGCAGTATCAAAATCATATCCGTAACACAAATGCCATCTATCTGTAACAGCAGAATAACCCCAAAATGTATTCTTTGCTCTGTTATCGACCATCGTAAACATCAAAGTAAAGAGATAATGATACATTACGGAATCTAATATTGCATAATTACTGAATTCGCAATAGAATTTTGCTTTTCTGTATTCTGCAGTATCGGATTTATATGTAATTTTATTAAGCTCAACCGGCGTTGAAAGCACCTCGCCTGTTGCTTTTTCAGGATTACAAGCAACTACAAATGATACAAATTTCTGCCATTTTGCTTTGATGTCTGCCTCATCTACTTTGTCACTTAAGTATCTCCAAGAATAGCTACCGTCATCATCCCAAGTTTCACTTGTCATATCATCAGATTTAAAAAGGTTATTGTCGCTAGTATTATTGTTAAGTTCAATAACAGCTACATCATCTGTATCGTTATGACCGAACACTTCATAATTCTTTTTAGAATTATTTAAGCAACCCAATCCGTATAGCACAGTCTTTCCGGGAGGAACAGATATTGCACCAAGATTAACTGCTTCTGTACCTGTATTCTGGTAGAAAAGCATAGCCATATGACCTTCTACCGTATCACGAACACGAGGGTCAGAAATTCTTGCCGGTCTTTTATACGGCTGAAACTTATTAAACCAATGTGCAAGTAATATGTTGTTAATATGCTCAGAACTTGCTGTATTAACTTTCATATTGAAATAATGAACGGGAATGCTTTCGGAAGTCATAGCATAGTCTGTAATAGTTGAGCCGTCATCAAGCACAAAACCGTTGTCACAGCTGAAATCCTGATTAAGGCCTGCATTGACATATCTTGCTGATGAAGTGCCTTGTACTTTATCTGTAACATCATGAGCTGTCCAATTATGTCCTGCACCACCATTGACATAGATATGCCTTAAATTTCCCTTTACTTTATTAGATTTCGAGATAGAAATATTAGGAGCCTGCCATATAAGAATATGTGCATCGGGATTGAGTTCTGCACATTTTTCAGGACTTATATTTCCGGCACTATCATAAATCTGGCTCCTATTAAACCTCGACTGAATTTCCGTACCATCCTTACCATCATAGATATAGTTTGTAAGTATTTCGTTATCTGCAAGCTCTACTGAATAATATCTGATAAGATACACCAATACATTGCAATCATCAGAACCAATTGTAACAGTTTGAGGACTACTCTGTGTAAAATTATCAGAGGATGCAAACTGCTTTGTCTGAGCAGGAATGCTGTCTTCATAGATAGTAAGACGATTTGTACTTGGCTGAACAACAAAATCAATTTCTGACTTATATCCTTCGCATGTTTGCATTTCAACAGACTGCTGTTCACTCTTAAATAATAAGCTATTTGCAGATATTTTTATACCAATGTTATTTGAAAAGCATTCAATTGCAGTAGTTTCAAAATCAGAACAATTTTCAATTTTGTATATAAATTTTATTGTTTTACCGTTTTGCTTACTATCATCTGAAAAAAAACTTACAGGGAATTTAGCTCTGTCACCTTTCATAACTTTAAAGCAACGGATTCCGTCTGAATCAGTAACAAGTCCACCGTTTACAAGGTCAAAATTATCTGATAATATGACTTCTTTGAGATTTGTTAATCTATTCGGATCGAACTTATAAGCTAAATTATCTGTAATTTCATCCACATCAACTGATAATGATTTAACATTAATACTTTGAGACCAGCGGGTAGAACCAGATACAATTTCAAGCTTAATGGCACCAACAGTAGATGGACGATATGTCCATAGCTGTTCGGTTTGGTCAACTTTTGAGCTTTCTACCACTTCACCATTTACTATCAATTGAACATCGGTTGGATTATTGTTATCAACAACTCTGTACGGAATAGATAACGATGTATATTGCTCAATTTCTGAAATATTACAGTTTGCAACAATAATGCATTTATCGTATTCTGAACTTGTTTGTGCAATTACAGAAGTAAGCGTATCACTTACCAATTCAACTCCATCCAAATCCACTTTACAATAAGCCTCGATTTTATGAGCACCATCTGTTAATCCGCTTATATTGACTGCAAATCTGCGATTGTTTGCGGTTGTGTTAGTTGAATATATTTTTCCGTCAACAAGTACAACAATCGTCTTATCGCCTGTTCCTGTTGGAGTCATTTGTAATGACAATGTTCCCGTATTAATCTCAGTTGCACCAAGGTTCCACGAAAGGGTTAGGGCCTCTCTATGTATTGTGCAAGTCCTTGTTGCAGTTGCTCCATAACCGTCCGTAATTACCAAACTTACACTATTTTCTCCGAGCTGAAGATATGGCATTATGTTAAAACTATTTAACCCCTGTTTTACCGTTAATGTACGCTTTACAACACCACCGACTAGCACCTGTAAACTTGCATCACCGGTGTCCTCCTTAGTTTCTACATCAACAGAAGTAAAATTGAAAGTGACATTACATTCAGTTGCTGTATCTGCAACAGACATTGTTTTTCCAGAAGTAAGAGAAAAAGTCAATTTAGAACCTGTTGAGCCTCCACTTCCACCGCCGGCAGGAAGAAGGATAGGATCAAAGCCGTCAACATCCACACCATCAGTTGTAAGATGTAACTTATTTTCCTCGTCAACATAACCACCATCAAAAGAAAGACCACCACTCTGCGAAGATGTAGCAATTTTGATTACATCTCCAACAGCTGAATTGTTACTGTAAAACTGTAATTCTCCTGTATTAGAATTATACTCAAAATCATCGATATATCCATGATTACTTACTTCACTAAATTGATCTTCAAGAGTTCTTAATTTTGACTGTAAGTCATCAGACAGATGTTCATAAAACACTTCGCCTTTTGAAAGCGTTTTAAGTGTAACATAAGATCCTTCAGATGTTTTGAAAATCAATTCTCCTGTATCAGATACGAAGTATGGTTCTCCTACCTGAAGTGCAGGTATTCCCAGATTTTTCTTATCGTTACGGAGAATAATCCTCTTAAAATCTACTGACATATAATCCCCCTTATGCAGTTATGTAGGTAATCATACAACCGGCAAATCCACCGTTTGTTTCATTATCAAAGTAATACTCTGAATTACCAGTTGAGCGCTCAATTTTAATAAACTGTGAGTCAACAGAAAAAGTCACAAAATCATCAAAATTATTTTGATGGTCAACCAGCATTTTAAAAGGTCCTACAGGTCTCATTGGAAATGGAATGGAAGATGTGAAAGAAATAATGCGCGCAGAAGGTAATTTATCAGCTGTTATCGACGGTATCATTAAAGTAATCTGTTTACCAATTTTAGAATACTTACAGTCAACAATTGTCGTTTCCATGTCGGTTATGGCTAATGACAATGTACCGTCAATATTATCTGCTTTTGTAGCAAGCATATTATCTACATACTTTTTGGTTGCAGTAATACCATCATCAACAAGGATTGTTGTATCAGAAGAATCAGCAACCTCAATGTAGAATGACTGGTGGACTTTAACCGGAGCAAATCCATTATATTCAGGTAAATAATCTGCATAGCCTTCTTCTGCTATGCAGATTGCATACATAATTTCTTTTGAATTCGTTTTTGAGCTATCTTTTGCAAAAAGACCGATTTCGTTAATACGGTAACCTTTTTTTAATTCCTTATTTGAAAGGAGTGCAGAACATACTACTGTGTTAATACCTTGCGATGTCAATGCGTTTATAGATACAGACTGACGCTCATCTTTCAATTCAGTTTGTCCAACAATGGCAGAATCAGAATCATACTCACCTGCACCAAAACCTATACGAGTAAACTGAATTTTCGCATCACCTGAAATAGCTTGCACCAGCAAATCCTGCCCTGCGTTTGTAATTCTTGAAGATTTGTATAAGGACATTATTAACCTCCTTTAACCTTTAATAATTCCCGTTAATATAATCATTTGATGAAACAGTAAAACCGCCACCATTTACAACATCATTATAGTCACAGTTGTTTTTGCCTCCATATAATAATGCAGTATCAATCGATACAATATCAGAAAATAAATGGTACTGAGCAGATGCAATTTTGCAGATTGAGGTACATTCATCTTCTCTGGTACCGGGCGAACCAACAGAATTATAACCAATACCATAAGTTCCTTGCTTATAGTTCAATCTCGTCTTAATTTGAGTAGGTTCATATAATATTGAAACCCATAAATGAGCAGGGACTCGGTTTTGTAATGTCGAGATAATATCAACAAGCATACCTTTGATGTAACAATTATAGATATTCAATTTTATTCCGTTGTCACCATTGTTATTTCTCTTTGAAAATGTAGCTGTAACTTTTCCACCGGACAAGGCCTGAACAATTGAGATTATCTGTGCAAGACTCAATTTACCTCTACCTAGAAAATAACTTTTAATTACTAATCGTCTTTCCTCGATTGACCTGTTTGCTGATGTAGTTATACCGAGATAGTGCTCCAGTTCGGTAGCTTTACCAGCATCTATAGTATCAAGAAAGTGATTATCAAGTATCAAATCGATTGCTTTCTGAGCATTCTCGGCCACAAGTGCCTCGATTTTCAAGATTTCGTTCATCTCATATATTTCTAAATACCAACGAGGATAAAATGAAGAAATTTGTTCATAAGCATTTACATTTCTATACAGAGACATCTACAGACACCTCCGACAGAACAGCGACCGAATCTTCGGGTACTATAATATTTGTTTTACCGCCGTTAATAGTTAAATTATAGAAATCAAAAACAATATCAAGTTGCTCAATAATCGAACTAATACGATTATATCGTACAATTTTGCTGTCTGCAGCCTCTAAAGCCAACTCTTTAAGATAAGATTTTATTGACTGGGTTATACCTCTTTTTGCATCGTCTGCATTACTACCCGATTTAAGGTCAACTGACAAACTGACAGAAACATTGAAAGATTTAGCTGACACAGCAAGAAAATGAGCTCCAATTGGAGCAATGCCATCCCCATATCCGCTTCCTAATGTTGCTATAAGGCGACCATTCTCATCTAAAACACGGTATTCAGGATTCATTGGGTCAATATGGTTTTGAACAGCCTTAACCACACTATCAACAGGCGACAATCCTTCAGGTGAAATCAGTACGGCTTTCACTGTATTAGGACCATAAGCAAGAGGATAGATGTATGCTCTTCCTACTCCCTCCACTTCTTCACACCACATTTGATATTGTGAACGATTACCGTTTTCCGCCGGTCCTGATATTTTATCTCTTATTCGGCTGCGAAGAAATTCATCAGATTCCTCATCAATTGCAGGTACTATCAATTCACCAAATTCCGCATGTGCTAATCCTTCAATATTATCAACAGGAATTGCATCTGTTCCCACCAAAACTACATTTTGCTCAACACCTGTCAATTCAGATGTGAGGATAAGTTCATTATTTTCATCAAGTTGAAGGACATAGTAATTATCCCCATTTTCATCGTAAAAAATAGTACCGACATCAGGTTTTGTACCTTCATAAACGAAACGATATTTAGCGTTAGTAGCTTTAATCCTTGTTACTCCGTGTTCAGAAGCAAACCTGTCAAGATATTCCCCACTTGATTGTTCGAGATTAGTGAGTTCATAACAATTTGAGATGTCAATATAAAGCATTGCAACTTTTGCAGCAACCGCTGTAACTGTATCGTATGCAATTGAACCCTCTCTTATATCAATGTCACTAGGAAATTCCGCCAACATTTCATCTCGCAGATTTTCAAATGTTCTGTCTTCGAACATTACACCACCTCCTCTATCTTCAAATCGCCAAAGTCGCTAGAAACTGTACAACTTATGTACAATTCATCTTCTTTTTGAGTAACTTCAATATCAAATACATCATTTATTCTGTCATCTTCAAGCAAGCAATCTCTTATTAGAGTAGGAATAACAGTATGCAAATATTCAGGAGTTACTGATTCACCAAGAAGAGCATTTTCAATATCTGAACCATAATCGTCAGAATACAATACAGCAAAATCGCCCCTTGATGTTATTAGTGATTTGTGGATTGCCTGTTGAAGTGCAGTAACACTATCACACTTACCGATTATTCGTTTTTTATTCCAGTCGATAAAATATGTTTTGGAAGGAATTTCAACCTCATCAAGAGCATCTTCAATAGGAATAACTACATTCATTCAGTCAACCTCCTCTTCCAAGAACAAAAAACTTACTTTTTTGTTCAAGATAAAGTAAAAAGACTATATCGTTAACTTTCAAAGCACTGTCAACAGCCATTTTTACATTTGTATATGTCTTATTTTCAATAGAAAAGCTTACATTTTCGGTATGTTTTTTCAAATGATTAGGCACAATTAAACTGCCTGATGTAATTTGTAGCTTTTCGTTGTTGCAGGATACACACTTTAATGGGCTAACCGAAGTTACTCTTGCGGTAATAATACTCAATTGCGACGGAATTAGTCCCTGAAAAAGTGCCTTAATGCTTGTTTCATCAGTCATCTTTGTCTTCCTTCCACTCATTTTCGTTATATAAGTTTAAGGAAAGCTGTGTCTGATATGTTCCGTCAGCTTTAAAAGTATGTGTGTCGCTGTCAATATAGTATTTTCTTGACATACCAAGAGGCTTGATTATTACATTAATGCAGCACCCAGAAATCAATTTTATATTTCCAAGAAGTGTAATATTTACTGTATATGCAACTTTGCTTTCTTCTTTGAGGGTAGTCTGACACAGCTTTTTTAGCTGTCCTGTACTCTTTTCGTCATCGTAGCTAACTACATCTTGAAAAATTCCGACTTTACTTTCAATATCTGACCGTTTTGCAGAGGCGACAAGACTGTTATTATCATTATAGCAAACAACACGGGTTACAATTTTTTCATAACTTTTTGTCTTTTTATAACTTAAAATATTCCGTCTTGTTTCAGCGACAATATCTATAACATTGTCGGAGCGTTTTATTAAATTAAGTTTACCTTTGCCGGCACGAATGTAATACCTCTTTCCTGTGTGCTTATATGTTTTCGAGAGGGCATTTAAAAGCAAATCCCAAGCTTTCTTCTTAGACTGCACTAATTCCCCTATTGTATATCCGGTGTTAGCTACATCACCAACCGGAATTCCATACCTACTGCACAAATTACGAAAAACCTGATCTGCTCTCTTGTTTGTATAGGAAAATGTATCCTTATTATTCGACAGATATATACCAAGGTCATAGGCTTTATATGATCCTTTTTTACCGCTTGAGCTTTCATCCTGTCTTAAGATAATCCCTCTGAACAATTCTGTGCCGTTATATTTAAAAATACAAGTATGACCTTTCTCAATATCAATACCTGATTTTGACTGGTTATTATCATTAAGGAGAGAAAAAGTTAATGTTCTCGGCGCAGAACCTTTTTTGCCTGACCATTTCACATTATCAACAAGTTGTGTTATATCATACTGAACCTTATTTTTTATAAGAATTAACTGTAATTTTGACATAATGCACCCCTTTTTTTACGGTAACTTAAGAATAGTACCCACATATAAAACGGGGTAGTTTTTTGAAGCAGACACGCCGTGTTTTTTAGCGGCCGATATTATTACAGAGGAATTCAAATCATAAATTTTAGTCCACTTTGAACCGTCACCAAGTTTAGCCTGTGCTATTCCCCACAAACAATCACCTGATTTAACCTTATATATCTTACCGTTGGTAGTTGCTTTTGTTGAGGGCCTGCTCGATTTATTTTTTGGTTTCTTAGCAGTTGACTTTGTCAGTTTCCTAATTGTAACCGTTTTGTACTTAATGAAAGTAATGTTATAGCTGTATGTACCTACATCTTCTCCGCTTTCAGAATAGTTGAGCTTTGTAATTAAGCAATAATCTGTTATTCCCATTCCTGATATTACAAGATGAACTACAGTTTGATTTTCCATTAGCTTTTTTAACTGATTGATATATGTTAATGGAGAACTTAATTTTTTAACAGAAACTACAGGAGATTGTTTCAGAGGGAAAATACTCTCCCAACTGTACTCAGTACAATCGGGAGTACCTTTTTCATATATCTCACCAAGTTCAGCTACAGTCACTTTGCTGTTTGATGTACCGCATTTTACCTTTACCTCTTCCGGAAGTACTGGGATTACAAGCTTTGTCTTTTCGTTATTCCAACTTAATGTGATTGAATAATTAGTACTCATATGTATCCTCACCTTCCTCATAGATTTCCTCATTAACGATGTTAATAAGAACAGGCTTAAGCTGTTCAGCAAGGATATTTACAACCTGTTCCTTTGAAATACTGTCATTTTCACCAACTGTAATTTCCCCAATACCTTCGAGTTTGATAGTTACTGTACGGTCACCGCCATTCGAATTCACAACCGGCGTATCTACAGTTCGACCGGAGGTTGAAACACTTGAGTACGGATCATCAACATGGAAACTTTGGTTAAGTATCCTCTGTGTTTCTTCTGCTGTGTAAACTTTAGAGCCTTCACGGCCAACAATCAATTCCGGACCTTCTTCACCTGCGATATAAATATCTTCGCCATAATCAGTACCTCTCGCATGTTTCGGCGTAGATGATGAAGACGAAGAACCACTTGAGAGTGCAGATGCAGCAGCGGCCGCAACAGCCGAAGCGGCAGATGATGCTCTACCAACACCATTCTGTATTTCAGCAACATATGCATCTATGGTATGCTTAGCCGCAGTTGTCGCGTCTGTCGATAAATTCATTTTATCAATAGAAGTTTTCATCTCATCTGACATTTCACCAAGACGTTCAGTAAAATTGGTTTTCATTTCAGCAGCATTTGTCGCTGTTCTATCCTGTTCGCCCTGAAGTTCAGAATATTTACTTACCATCTTCTTAAGTTCGTCATCCGATGCATTCGCCATTCCGGATAGTGCTGCCGCACTTTCCTCTGAGCCATCATTCATTGACGACACAAGCTCATCAAGGCCTTCAATATTCCTTTTATGAAGATTTTCGAGATTATTAGAATAGTTTTCCCAATAGGTAATTTGACTATCGAGGTTGCTCATAAGCGTTGATACTGATGTTGTAGATTTATTATCCGCTTCATCCCACAGATTATATTGTCCTGAAAAAGAATTATAAGCAGCCTGATAAACTTCATCATATTCTTCTGCGAGAGCCTGCATATTTTCATTTTGACTTATAATCGCAGATCCAGCAGCTTCTGCTGCTTCATTAGTGGTATCTATAATAATTCCACTTTTTTCGGCATAGGCATCAGTAAGTTCATCAAGAGCGTCCTGTGTGGATGTGAGATTATCATTATAATACGCACGGGTTTCATTTGCTCTCTCAAGTGCATCATTATAATCTTCAAACGCGTCAGCTTCCTCACCTTGAGCGTCAGCTAATGCCATTGACGCATCTAATACTTCTTGTGATGATGAATCATGTTCTTCGAGTGCTTTATTATAAGCTTCTTCTGCTTCTTCTGTTGCAGCAAGTTTTTCGTTATATAAAACTTGTGCATCTGAAAGTTGTTTTACTGCTTCATTTGCATTATCGTATAGAGATGGTTGTTCTTTAAGGAGTTCATTGTACGAATCAAATGCGTTTTGATACCTATCATCAGCAACATTTTGTGATGATAAAGCTTTGATTTTAGTTATGGTATCAGTAAGATTACCATTAACATCTTCAATACTTAAATTAAGTCCCGGAACTTTCTGATTTAAAACATCAATTACTGTTGAGAGTTCTCTCTGCTCATCAGCGGAAAGTTTACTTTTTGAGGCAAGTTCTTCAAGTCTATTAACAAGATTTCCTGTAGCCTCTTCCTCATCATCAATGCTTGTTTTAGTATCATAATACTTACTCTTGGTTTCCTCGTAATCAGAAATAGCCTCATTGCATTTCGTGCTAAAATCTTCGACAGACTGTTTTCCATTGTCATATGCCGTAGATAATTCATCAACTTTATACTTCAATTCTTCAGCTTCAGCTGAATTCTTACCATAGGTTTCACAAGCTTCATCATAAGCTCTTTTAGTATCGTCAAGCTGTTCTTTGAGCAACTTTGTTGATGTGGTCATGCCGTCCATTTCATCAACTTCTTCTTCCTGTGCCATAACTAATGTCGTTATACCGGCTACAACTGCCGCAATAGCTGTTGCTACAAGGAATAATGGGTTTGCATCCATAACTGCTGTAAAAGCGGCTGTTGCTAATGTTGCAAGTTTAGTAACAAGGTTATATGCAACTACTGCAGCTGTAACAACACCAATAGCTACACTAACAGCTGTAATACCTCGTACTAAGCCCGGATTTTCATTCACAAAACCTGTTACACCATTAAGAATTGTTGTCATTGCATTATTCAGCTTAGTTGATAATGGCAATAATGATGTTCCAATTGCAATTTGTGTGTTTTGAGTTGCCGTCGTCAATTCCTGTGCGGAATGTGCCGCTGTTGATGTCATAGCTTTATATGCCTCATCAACCGTTCCTGTAGAATTCTGCATCTTTTCAAGAACGCTATTATACTTTTCTGTTCCGCTTGTTAAAAGTGACAGGGCACCAATGCCTGCCTCTTGTGAAGACCAAAGATTAGCAAATGCCGTTGAGTTGCCGTTAACAGACTTTGAAAGAATACCAATAATATCACCGAGAGAAGCACCGTTTGCAATAAGTGTATCAAAAGATTCACCGGTCTGTTCTTTCAATGTTTTTGAAACTGTACTGCCGGTATCACCAAGCTCATTAAACATACCCTTAAGATATGTAGTAGATTCAGCTGTTGCAATACCGTTGGCTGTCAAAATTGCATAAGCGGCACTTAGATCTTCGATTGAAACATTGTAGGCAGCCGCCGAAGGAATTACTCTGCCCATATTACTGGCAAGTTCATCAACAGTTGTCTTACCTAAATTCTGTGTCATAATAAGCGTGTCGGAAATACGATTTGTTTCCGATGCATCAAGCTGATAAGCATTAAGTGCTGTTGTAAGAACATCCACCGCTGTGGCCGTTTCAGTAAAACCACCAACAGCAAGTTTATTTGCATCTTCAACAAAGCCTGTAGCGTTTTGTGTTGCAACTCCGGCGGATAATGCTTGATATTCGGCTTCTGCAAGTGACGACGCCGCCTGTCCTGTTTTTTGTGATAAATCAAGCATTTCATCACTCATATCACCAATGGACAAGACATTTGTATCCGCAAGTGTTGATACTTTTGCTACATAAGTTTCATATTCGCTAGCCGCATCAATACATTCGTTATATCCGTCAGCTACCTTTTTCAGAAATGCTACGATACCTGCAGCGGCAATTATTCCTTCTAAATCTGCAAATACAGTTTTATTTTCTTCTCCAAATTTATCGGTTTCCTCTGTCGTTTTCTTGACTTTCTCTCCGATCGAGTCATAATCATCTCCCAAACCCTTTGCACTTTCCCCAAGCGTATCGTTCGTATTTTTAGCATTTGTGGCCATATCAGAGTATTCATCTAACTCTGTACTTGCATTTTCAATGCATTGAGTGGATTTATTCAAGGATTCAGCGTGATTTTCAAAAATTTCTTCCTGATTTTTGGTAACATTAGAAACAGTAGAAAGAGATTCAGCTGCACTTTCTGCGCTTGTTGAAATTCCATCAAGGGAGCTCGACGAAGTGCCTATGTTGGTTAGTTCCTGAGTTACATTTCTGCCGGCTGTTCCAAGATTAGCCAGCTTATCAGACATATCATCAACCATTTTAAATGTGGTTGAAATTACTGCCATAAATAGCCCCCTTTTTTTCTTTATTCATAGTTAACTAAATATAGAGACTATCATTCTGCCTTTTATGATTGCATTTGTTCAAGCTGTTTTTCTCGATAATAAAGCTCCGAAGCTATATACATAGCCTGTTCCATAGGATCTAACTCAAAAAACTCTTCAAATCTCATACCATGTTGTTGCCACATTACGTGTGCCCAGTAAGACAGACTGCCAATCTCTGATATTAGTTTTTTGCTTCGTTAATGATGTACTCGTTTTCTTCGCCGGTAAGCGTGCAAGCAAGTGATATCACAATATCTCTCACATATTCGTATTCAGATTTACTTGCAAAGACTGCATGAGGCATATCCATAACATCTGCACAGCCGTAAAAGCTCATAAGTTCGCTGTCATGAAGATCTGGATATACAAGTCCGTCAACAATAAGTCTGTTGGTATATCCCTCCATATCAGAAATAAAATCTTTTACAACTCTATTGTTGCGAATAAGAACATTGCCGTCATCATCTTTTGCGGAAACAGAATGGTTGTAATGCTCATAGATTTCATTGATATGCTTTACTGACAGCCTCTTGACCTGCAGTTCGATACGCTTACCGTTTTCATCCACGAACGATTCAGGGGCATACACCTTCACAACCTCTTCCTCTTTTGCCTTATTACGCATAAAAGCCTTTAAACTTGAACCTGCCATAGTAATTGTGTCTCCTTTAAAATTTTAGTAATAATAATAAAGAACGGAGATATACAAATCTCCGCCCTTTTACCTGCGTTTACACAAAGCGATAACCGCTGAAAGTGATTGTTTCCTCGACGTAATCTGTTGAAGATGCATCAAGATCCATCATTGTAATATCACCCGTAGGTACGCAACCTGTAATTGTTACAACATCGTTACCGTACTTTTTGAAGAAGTCTGAACCCTTGTCATTGTTAAGTGCCTGAATTGTAAATTCAGGTGTAAGTCCTTTATCCAGATACTTTTTGACAATCATAGAACCAAATTTATTGGTCTTATACATACTGACTTCAACAGTGATTTTGTAACCAGTTGTTCTTGTTTTCTCTGTCTTAACGCCGAGAGGCTTGCTGGTTGAATTATTAAGACTTACCTTAACATTAATTTTCTTAGCCTGAATAATTTCTTCGCCGTCGATGAAGACTTTACCCTCTGTCTTAAGCATAGGATTAACACCGGTATTGGTAGCAACTCTGTTCATTATTTTTTCACTCCTTTACGCTGTTCTTACTGTAATGTAAATCTTTTCGGCTGAATCGAGTGGAGCAATAGAAATGTTGATATATGTAGCATCAAGGTTTGACGCATTACGGTCAACAAGAAAATCTTTTTCATAATCAACATTATTGATTGCATTATCGCTTTCATACTGTTTGAGAATTGCGTTACCACGACCTTCAATAAGGTCCCAACCTTCTTCATTGTTATCATATTTTGCAGGAGCAAATTCCTCTTTGAGATCATCAAGGAGCGTATCGATAACTCTGATGTATCTGTTTTTCTTGTATCCATCGGGTTTATTGCCCTGTGCCGCTGAAGAACAAAGTGAGTTGATATCATAATCAATAACAACTTCGCCCGCATTGTTAAGTGAGAAGTAAAGTTCGCCGTTTTTTGTAGCAATATCAGCTTTTTCATTCGTTTTAAGACCTACAACTGATACTGCGTCATCATAAACCTTGTATGTGTTACTTTCATTGTAAAGTGCACCTGCTGTAATACCTGCTACAAATGCAGTAGCTTTTACTGAATCAATCTTTGTGCCATCGCTGAGGTTTACACCATTTGTAACATTGATAATACCTTCGTAATCCGCTGCGTAATTTGCGACTACAAACTGTCCTGTCTTACCCAAAGTATCTCTTAAATACTTAATCTTAGACTTAATAGCAGTAAATGTATCTTCTTCGATATTGTCAATCGGGAACGCAACAGCATCGAATGTGATATTTTCGAGATTGTCAAGAAACTTTGTAATCTCTGCATTAGTTACATTTCCGTCTTCGCCGCCTGTAAGGACAGCACCTGCTGTAGCTGTAAGATTGCCTGTTCCTGCAAATTCGAGATATTCACTCTTCTTTGCAATGAGTTCTTCAACAGTTCTTACCTTTTCAAAAATTTCTACCTTCACACCGCTGAGGTAAACACTCACATCAAATCCTGCTGTTGGATTTGATACAATAGTTACCGTGAAATCGTTGCCCCTTGAGCCACCGAATAATGCTGTAGCAGTAAGCGTATCGCTTGTAATTGTAGCTTTCTTACCCTCTGCAAGGATGTAAACCTTTACGGTTGTAGCGTGCTTAAGAGCCTCTCTTACTGGGAGCATAGAAGGCTCGTTATCATACACGCTGAAGCCGAGAACATTTTTAAGAGCATTAGCATTAGTACTTGTTACTTCAACAACACTTCCGGCTTTACCGTACTTTGCAACAATAGGTACAACTGCAATGCCCCTTTCAGCAGCTTCAACAGTATTATTTGCCTTTGCCTCAACATTGATATAAGTACCTGGCCTTACCTTACCAATGTTGATATCAAAAATTCCGCCTGCCATTTTTAACCTCCAATCTGTTTATTCAAAAAAATGTCGATAGTTTTTCTTGCTTCTTCTACCGTCATATCATTTGTTTTACCATAGAATGCGCCGTCAAAAGTTGATGTAGTGACACCCAAAAGCTCATTACAATTGGCTCTAAGTACTGCAATGCAATATTTAGTAGTAACTTTTTCGGCAACATCATTTTTATTAGTGTTAGTGGCCATATTATCCTCCTGTCAAATTGAAATTAAGATTATCTGCATACATTTTGCTGGTATCCGCAAAATGTTGTCTATATTCCCACGAAAGCTGAACCTGTGCTACACAATCATCGATTTTTGACACCTTTTTAACCTTCACTCGAATAAATAAACCCGTTTCTTTTCCGTCTTCGTTCAAAAGTGGAATATATCCACGGTTTTTAAAAATTGAATTTGTAATGTCATTCGCAAGCGTGTAAGCAAAATCATTACTGAGATGATAGACCTCAATGAAAGCTGATTTTGAATTGACATACTGGGGTGAAAGAATATCTTTATTTGGGATAATTTCAGGTGTTTTGAAGTAAAGAGCAGGCAATTTAAATCCATCTTTGATATTTTCGTAATAATCCTGTGCGCCATTTGACTTTCCCACCGTATTCATAATATAACTTACGATACTCGCAAAATCTTCCGTCATACAATCACCTCGAAAAATATTGATTTAACCACTCTTGAATTTTCGCTTCAAGAAACTTTGGCATCATTGATTCGATAATCTTGATACCGCTTTCCCAGTAATGTTTACCCTCTACTCTTTTAGCAGTCAACATCATACCCGTTTTAGCACCGGATTCATAAATAAATCTTTCACCGGACCATCTGCCCGGAACAAATCTTCTGTTCTGCCAATGACCGTCATTTGCAAACTTGGCATATTGAACATTTGTACCTACTTCGAGTTCAATACTGCCCTCAGATAAAACCCAAACATTATCCTTATCACCTTTTTGAAATGAAGAAAGGAGTAGTCTTGTATCGACTACTCCTTTAGAAATTATTTCATCCTGAATCACTCGGAGAAATTCATTTCCTAAGCCTTCAAGGAATAAATTCAGTTGTTTTTTCAAATCGTCGCTTATTCTTGAGCATTTATCAAAGAACTCGTTTAATTCAGCAACATTCACCTCAACGTTTGCCATAACTATCCTTATCCTTCCGCTGAACATAAACTGTTTTATGATGATTACGAACTACCAAAGGAACTTCTGCATAGTAAGCAATACCTTCAAAAATAACTTTATCATTAAGTCTGATATCTGTTTCCAATGAAAAATCCACTTTGCGCCTGGCAGTAATATCCTGATGCGGTTCACTTTGAGCTACATTTAATGTTTCTGCGTGAAAGTGACATTTTTCATTTATACAGTTTGCTCTCTCAGGGTAACCGTCCTCAATAGACGATAGGCCGTACCCTTTGGATACTTCCCTACTCTCATAATGGTAAATGTCACACTTGTGATTTAGTAATCGCTCAAAGCTTTTCGTTGACTTGAACATCATATCACTCCTAATCTTAAGAATGTGTTTCCCGATTCATCCAGCACATAAGGAGCGAGCAAGCCTGAAATTCCGAGAATATCGAAATCTGTAGATACCTCAACAGTGTCCATTGTATAACTGTAATCATCAAAGGTTTCGCTTTTTAACTTTCCTGTTAATTGGAGGCTGTCATTGTAACAGAGTGCATCAGCAAGAATTAAAGTTGCATTCTTTACATCAGCAGGAATTTCACGATATTTTTCTAAAGAAAAGTCATGTTTGCAATACTTTATGATTTTTGTTTCCGCAAGAGCAATCATTACTGTGATTTTTACTGACGATTTATTTTTCACTTCATCATGTTCAGTAAATGCGGTTAAATCATCTACCGTAATCCATGGCCTTTTTGCCACTATAACACCTCCTTACAGCTTTGCGACCGACTTAAATGTCGGTCGCAGCAAGATACTCATTAATACTCTTGATTTTGTCTGCTTTATTAAGACCTTTCTCAAAAGCAACACCGAGTTTATCAGCAAGCACATCGAGTTCTGCAACGCTCATTTTGCTTAAATCGTGAGTATTTGAAGTATCAACCACATTATCGTTTTCGCTGTTTTCTTCGCTTACAGGCTCGTTCTGTGGCTTTATGTTGGGAATATCTTCAACAGCAGAACAATAGCCAGAGGAAATAAATATCTTTGCCTGTTCTTCTGTCATTTCAACAGGAATATCCTGCTTGACTGTAATGTCTCCACGAGTATAAGAATAGCCTTTTATAAGTTTAACTTTCATAACTTAACCTCATAACAATCAAAGGTTTGCTTTGATGTTTGTAATCATACCTGTTGCTTCAAGCTCTTCAATGATTGTATCAAAATCAAGGTGGATAACGTAGAAACGCTTATCCTGCATAATTGCTTCCTTACCTTCTGTTGTCTTGCGGATCTGCATTGAATATGTGTTTGTAACAATAAGATTTTTTGGATCTGTAAGCATAATTTTGCTTTCTGGAAACATTGTTTCAGTTTCAATCGGAACACCTGCAGGTGCTTCATAAAATTTTTCTGGAAGAGTTGAGCCATTTGCCTTAGCCGCATTATAGAGAACTCTCTCCCAATTCTGTTTCATGTGCGGCGACATAAGCCAACGAAGTTTTCCGTTGTTGTATTTGTCAGGCACAGCCTGGAGCATTTTGTAGAACATGTCGAGAGAAAGAGCTGCATTAGTATTGTCAACAATATTACCGCCGTTCTCAATCTGTTTTACCCAACCATCATTAATCTTAAGAAAATCATAATCCGGGTCGCCTGACTCCGTTGACTCATCACCATTAAGATAAAGGTCAATAAGATCAATACCAAGCTGTGTTGTCATAAGGTCGGTAACAATTTTTTCGAAGTTCTGACCTTCAATGTTTTCACGAAGCGTTTCCTCTGTAATTTCCCATGGGAGTCTCACAGCTGTGCAAGCATACTTAACAACACTTGTTTTCACATTTCCTCTGTAACCATCATCCACATTTTCCGTTTTTTCTCTGATGATTCTCTTTGCAATACCAATCTTATCAACTTCGCCTGATTTTGCCGTTTTCATTTCGTGTCTTACAAGGGAGCCAAGATGTGTTGCATCAAAAGTCTGCTGGAGAAACTTTCTGGCCTGTTCTGGATTAAGCAAGCCATTGGTAACACTGGATGTCTGGATTGTTTCTTTCACAATCTGTCTTGTTGATTTTGGCATAAATAATAATTCTCCTTTACTTTAGATTAAAGAATACCATGCAGGTAGTGCTGATTCTCTTCTTTTTCAATCTGACCTTCTTCATCGTCGAGGCTACTTGAGTAACCTCTCTTCTGAAGACACGCCGAAAGTTCTTCTTTGAAAATAGCTCTTACTTCTGATTCTGTCATATCAGAAAGATTCTTCTCTACTGGTTTTTCATCGGTATCCTGTGAATCAAGAGCCTTTGTGATTTCATCAGACATAATGCTTCTGAGTTCTGTTTCTGTCATTTCTTTTTCCTCCTTTTTTACTGTGAATTTTTGGTCAGTGCTTTTTGATGTACCGCTACTTTTTTTAGCTTTTTCTTCGTCTTCTGTTTCTGAATTTTTCTTTTTGCTTTTAACCCTTGGTGTTTCGTCAATAATAGACTTTTGAACGCCATCCGGTGTAGCAAGAATGCTTGAGACAATGCCATTGAATTCCGAAAGAGCCTCTGAAATCACATCCGCATTGCTTTCATACACATAGCATTCATTACGAGAATCCCATTTACAAAGTACATCTTGAAGACTTGAAAAGGCATTCCAAAAGTTGTCTCTACGCTTACGCTTTTCGTAAATTTCAAGCGTTTCTCCCTTTTTCACATGATCATAACCGAAAAGCTTAGCAATCTTTGTGAAAAGAGTGTCTTTTGCAACTTCCTCACCTTTGAATACTGTGTTATCCTCTTCTGATAAATCAGTTTCAACTGTACTGTATTTACCGACGCCGCCCATAGAATAGCCTGTAATTTCTTTTTTTACAATCTTATCCCAAAGCTCGTTGTCTTCAACTTTTACAGTAAGCATCCAAGTTCCTTCCTTTACATTTTCGCCACCGATAGTACAATCACAACCAGTAATCCACGATTTTACAACCTCGCAAGCATCTGTTTTCTCGAATGAGTGCTGAATATCAATCTGATTACAGTTTTCACGAAAATACTTTTCAGCTTTTACAATCTCTTCGGCTGACATAAAATCATCATGTGCGTCCGCAGTCATTGGTTCATACACAATACCTGTGACATAATGAGTGTCATTGTCGGCCATAAGAATTGCACCGTAACTTTCGATATTCGCTGTGTCGCTGTTTTCATCAGCTTTTGTAATAAGAAATTTACGCTTATTTGCAGCTTTGTTTACGAGCGATACAAATGAAATTTTCGCATCAGTAATTTCTGTCGATTTGGTAATTGATTTACTCATGTTTTTCCCTTCTTTCTTTGTAAATTTTATTAAGTTTAACCACAAGACCTCTATCAGCAAGACTTTTTGCTCTGCCTTCGGAGCATTCAAAGACTTCATTTATCGGTCTGCGGACAAAACCGTTTATTTGATCAGCAAATTCGGTTATAACTTTAACCTTTACCAAACTTACACCACCTTTTAATGAGCCCTTATCGTAACTTTATCGCGCCCAAAATACGTTTTAACGCGCCCTTAATGCGCCCTTTTATTATTAGAACCGCCTTTCAACATTTTAAACTGGTCGAAATCGACGGGTTTAAATGCAAAAAGCACCCTATAATCAACATTGCTGTCGATTATAAAATGCTCAATTCGTAATTTTATGCTGTTTTTGCTGATTGGATATGATAAATAATTTTGAAATTCAAACAAAAAAAGCTAAGGAAATTCCACATAGCTTATGGGCTACTGTTTTCTTCCTTAGCTTAATTTTTATATACCATTTTCAGCAACATTATCAAGTTCTTTTTCTTCTTTTTTCCAAGATTTATTATCTGCTTTAATACATTTATTCTGAAGTTTTTCTCGTTCTTTAAGAGATAGGCCGAGAACATCTTTATCAACTATCGGTTGATGAATACAATGGCAATTAACAGATTCAGATGGTGGTAATATAGTATCACGAGGATACATCGGATAATATGTATTCCCGTTCGCTCCTATAAGTTCAAAAGGTTCATCTACGGGAACTATTTGTCCATTCATTCTGACATGATTGTCACGAGGGTTATTTTTTCTAGCACCTGTGTGTCTCCACTTTTTTTCAGATACTGCAGGCGACTGTATGTATGCCTCTTGAGCCGATACGCTGTTAGCTCTCAACATTTCTGTAAGCGCTGTGGTTCTTGCTCTTGTAGTACTGTTCAACACATTTACATCTTTGAGTTCTTGTGCAACAGTAGCAATACTCTTACCTTCATCCAATGCGACAGATAAAATCTTGTCTAACTTTTCCTCAGAGGTTACTTGCATTATATCAGCAAGATCTTGTGACCAACTGTTAATCCAAGCAGAAGTGCGATTAGTCATATGCTTAATCTCTAGCTCACCATCTATACTATGTACATATGCTGTCGTTATTTTAGGTATAGTATCTGCGAATTCATTCTTAAAAAGACTTTGAATACTGTTTACAATAGATGTATCTGCATTGAAATCAGGTAACATATCTACTATTTCTGATATTGTAGCATTTGGATTATCTTCTAGCAAAGCGATAAAAGCATCGGTTTGCTCCTGCAAAATTTTAGAAAGTTTATCTTCTAGTTTTTCAGACTCTGAAAGTGTGTAATCAACATCAATATACCCGGATTTTTTAAGTATATCAGCAAGTTTATCATTTTCCTTTTTTATGTATCTCTGAATTTCTTTGCATATAAGAGTACAGGATGAATAAATCAATCTGTTAAGATCCATGCTTTTCACTTCCCGATTTATTCTGTATTTTTTTAAACTCCGAAAGTAAAGACTTGAGAACAGGTACTATATCATCATCTCCGTTGACAGTTGCTTTTTTCACCTGTGTTTCAAGCTGTTGTGCCATAGTAAACGCCTGTTGTTGAGATATGGAAAGGGGCAAGTCTGCTCCTTCAAAATCATAGTCTTCACAATCCTTGCCTAACTGTTCATATGCAATCTCTTTTGCACAGTTTGGAGAGATTGAACCGTACGGAGCTGTAGCATCCAGTATGGTCTTGATGTCATCAGGGTTGTTAAACTTTGGTGCTTCAAAAAACACTTCGACATACTTAAAATTATATTCGTTGAGGAGTTTATGATTTACAGCCCAAGCAAGCCTCTGACGATACGGTTGAAAAACCTGCTGTTCAGTTACCGTCATAGCAGCATATGCAGTAGCTCTGTTAAAATCGGTTGTGTAACCAACATAAATATCAGGTAAATTAAATGCCGACTGTACCTTTCTCCTGTTATTTTCAATATAAGCTCCAAACAACTCATCCTTCTGTAGGACTGATGCCATTTCTTTAAGCGTAACTTTAGGAGGATTTTCTTTTGACCACTGCATATCTTGTTGAACCGCTTCCATTTCGAGAACAAGAAAAGCATGTTGACCTTTTTCCCCTCTAATGTTATTGGCATATTCCTGCAATTTTGCTCTCGAACTTTCAGACAATTTGCCGTTTTCAATGCAAATAGCAAGTGGTGTATGTCTGCCGTTCTTAAAATAATTAAGATTAAGGCTTTCAGCGTACGCTGACCCCTTGATAGGGTACATACATCCTATCCAACGAACATCTCCATACGGCTTGTTACCAAGTTTAAATTCGAATATTTCATTAGCCTGTTGGCTAGTGTCAATTAGGTTGCCGTTTGTAAGATATTCTCCCGAGTTCTTATCAAGAATTCTGGGATCACCCAGTTCTTTAAAATACACAGTTTTACCGCCGATTTCCTGTTTGTATCTGCGGAACCGTTTTTTCCTTTTAATGATAACATTGTTTTCAATATAATAATTAAAAGGTGTGAATATATCATCTTTTTTGCTTTTGGTTATCGAATCCACTTGACTGATATTTACTATTTCAACAACATTACCTTCAATATTTCTGATTACCTCAAGGTAGCCTATTCCGTAGCTTTCGGCATCCTCGATAAGTTGTTCAAATATATCCTTTGTGTCACATTCAAACGATAACATCTGAACAATGTTTTTCGCAAGTTTGAATTCCGCTTCCATTTCAGGAGTTTCTTTTTGTCTATAATCCTCTTTGTAATGAACGCCAATTCCAAATCCTGCAATATTATTCTTGTAACTTTCGATACACTGAGGAAGGATGGTTGAGTTGTCAATGCAAAAACGATACATATTTTCAAAGTTTTGATGTGTAAGCCAATCGTTACTAGTTTCTTCTGACTCAGGCTCAATGTTAGTAGGCTTTTCAGATTTTGCAATTGATTTTTCTTCAGGAAATTCAATTACCGAAACAGACATACCGGGTTTATCCTTTTTTGCCATTCTATCTCATCTCCTCTCGTTTGTTAACAGGTAAACAACACAATAAAATACAGTCTGCCTCATCCGGTGATGGCAGACCTCTTTTTTTCATATCCTTTTTGCTTTCAACCTTTAATTTACCTTTATCAGTCATAAAATACTTTCTAACTGATAGTTGAGCAACAAGGTCATTATCATCTGGTAGTTTAATTTCACAAGGGCATTTGTTTCCTTGTTCATCCTTATCCGACAACAGGGCCTTAAGCACCGACATCATATATGTAGTTGTGTCATCGTAATAGATGTTGTCGATTTTAAGGCCAAAAATAACAGGTATAATACGCATTTGCTTAAACCTGTCGGGATTTAATCTTTTAAGCTGTCGCAAACGGTCAGTTACACCACCGCCAACACCGCTGTCATCAATCTTTATACAAATTTGCCGCTTAAAGGTTTTATATTTCAAAAGCAGTAAATCATACAACTTGACAATGCTGTCAGCAGTCTGCATGGTATCTTGTCCCCGTATCTTATGCTTAATATGTATTGTCCCGTCAACTCTGCAACCAATAATTGTTTTATCATCACCAAAACGGGCAACATCACAACCAATATCAATAATAACAGGTACACCTGTTTTACTCATAATAGGTTCAGAGTTAATACTTTGCTCGATAAGCGAAATGGGTATAAACACATCATCTTCTGCCAACGGAAAAAGTCCATGTACACGCACACGCACAACATTACTTTCAGCTCCGTATTTGTTGATAAGTGACTGTATATTTTCTTTGTCTGTTCTCTTACTAAGCGATGAATCAACCGTCATTGTGCTCCAGCTAGCTCGCTCAGAAGTATGTGACTCGTAAAACATACCACTCGTTTTGGTGGGGTTACCTACGAGCAATAATTTGTTATTCACACCAGATAGTGTACCTCTGACGGCCTCAAGGACATCATCGGAAACACCGGATGCTTCATCAATGATGAATAGCATATTATCCTCGTGAAATCCTTGCATATTTTCAGGTTTTGATGATGCACGAGCAACACCAAACCAACGTTTTTCACGACCGACGACAGAGATGTATGTTTTAGTCCATTCAAGTAATCGTTTTAGAAACGGACTTAATTGTCGCCACTTTTCAAGCTCTGCCCACAGTACATCATTGAGCTGTTGTCTCGTTGGTGCAGTAGCAACTACACGACTGTTTGGATAACAAGTTAAAAACCACAAAAAAACAATTGCTGAAAATGCTGTCTTTCCGACACCTTGTCCCGACTTGATAGAAAGTCTTTTTATTTCCTTCTTTTCAATTCTGCGAAATGCCTCTAACTGCCAATCATCAGCAATAAAATTAAAATTATCAGATGCAAAAAGTTCGATGTTTGTACGCCATTCAGTAATTTTATTCTTAATTGCGGTTTTGTACTCACTCATCGTTACCGTCAACCTCCTCAATAGCTCCAAAGAAATCATTAAGCCAATCATCAGTGTTCTCGCCTTTATTTTTGCGAATATCAGACAAAAGATTAATAGCAGCGGTTTTATTTCGCTGCACAGATGTTAGTTCTCTTTCGAGCCTTAGAGTTGCAAAAGATACATCTTCTGATTCGATAGACAATGTTTCTTTCTTACCGTTCTTTGTTGTTTCTTGAGAAATCTTCTTGCTTACCGCAAACTGTCCCTTTACTGTACTTTCTTTAACTTTCTTGATAGCTCTTAAAATTCTTCGTTCACGAATTGTGTAAAGTCTTAGTTGCTCAACGATTAATTCTTCCTCATCATCGAGCATTTCCTCTGCGATTGCTTTTTCGTCATCATCAAGACAATCCCAGTTTACAAGTGAGTATGCACCATGCTTGACAGCGTTACGATTGCCAGGTGGTGCTCCGCTTCTATGTACAACTTCTTTTTTGAGTGCTTGAGGTGATTGCTGTTCATCTGACTGTTGCGACTTAGAAAGGTTGCAACTTTTTTTATTTTTAGGTTGCGACTTTTTTGCCTTATTCCGTGCAGACTTTATTTTTTTATTCTTATTCCAATAACGAGAAGCCCAAGATTTGACGGTTGATTCAGAAACACCGTGCTTTTCAGCTATTTCTTTGTATGACAACCCTCGTTTGTAATCTTCAAGAGCCTCATTTCTGTCAGCCATCAAATCTCCCTCCTTTGCCTTTTGAATATTGTTTCGGAATAAATAAAGGAAGGTTTACCGAAGATGCAAAGTTTAAGAGTTGTGGTCCTCATTCATTTCGTTTCCCTCCTCGTTAATTAAGATTGCCTTTTCTCCTGTCAGCTTTTCCCATCTGTCAATAATCACATCTACATATCCTGGGTCAAGCTCCATTGTATAACATATGCGTTGATTCTGTTCGCAAGCAATAATACTTGTACCACTGCCCCCGAAGAGGTCAAGAACTACATCTTTTTGTTTTGTATTGTTACAAATTTGATAATCAAAAAGTTTGACTGGTTTCATCGTCGGATGAACATCATTTCTTTTTGGCTTTTCAAATTCGAGGATAGTTGTTTGTTTACGGTCGCTTGCCCATAAATGACTTGCACCGCTTTTCCATCCATAAAGACAAGGTTCATGTTGCCATTGATAATCCTGCCTACCAAGCACAAGAGAAGATTTTTTCCAAATAAGGCATTGCCTGACAGTCCAACCTATATCCTTACAAGCGGCTCTGAAATTGAAACCTTCTGAATCTGCATGCCATATATAGAATACCGAACCAGGCTTCATTACCTCATCGGCACATTTAAATGCATCTGAAAGGAATGCTCTAAACTGAGCATCTTCCATACTGTCATTCTTTATAGTTAACTGTTGTGCCGTTCCACCATGATAATTCACATTATACGGAGGGTCCGTTATCAGCATGTCCGCCAAAGTACCGTTCATCAGCTTGCACACATCATCAAAATTAGTGCTGTCACCGCACATAAGCCTATGATTACCAAGTAAATATATATCCCCTGTTTTCGCTTTTGGCGCATTTGGTACAGGTTCCTCATAATCATCTTCTGTTGCTTCTGATTTTTCCTCTGTTGAATCTGATATTTGAAAATCTTCTAAGTCAAAACCTAGTAAATCAACATCAAAATCAAGGCCTTCAAGATCCTCAATTTCTATTTTGAGAAGCTCTTCATCCCATTCAGAAAGTTCAGCAAGTCTATTATCGGCCAATATATAAGCCTTTTTCTGTGCTTCTGTAAGATATTCAACCTTAACACAAGGAATTTTTGTTATTCCCTCTTTTTGAGCCGCTATCACTCTGCCATGACCGGCAATTATGCCGAAATTTTTGTCGATGATAACCGGATTGATAAATCCAAATTCACGCAAGCTGGATTGAATAAGCTTAATTTGTTCTGAACTGTGCGTTCGTGCGTTATTTGCATATGGGATAAGCCTATCAATTTCAACATAAATCAATGTATTTTCCTTCATATCCGTTTCAATAACGGAAGGAGCTACATTATTGTTTTTCCTCCTTAGCCTCAATAAATTTTTGCAACAAAATAAGGTCTAGAGTGGCGACTCCAGACCTTAGAAATTTGGCTATAAAATTTTACAATACTATTCTACTTTATTAAAAGCGAAATGTCAACGAAGTAAAAACGAAATTTTACTGTAGATTATTCAACCAATCTATCCCGAAAAGGAGCTGTGAAAAATCCACAATAGCATCTTTTATATCACTCTGAATGGTGCGTACATCAACGCCCCATTTTACGGCGATATCCTCATATTTTACTCTCTGAGTAGATATGTATCTTCCGCTGAGCACTTCAAATCTACGGAGCATTTTCGGCGAGTTATCAGAATTGCAGTAAAGCTTGTATATCTTTAACATCTTGTTGATGTGCTCAACCATAATTCGCGTCTTTATAGCAGAGTTTTTAATACTGTTTACAATAACATCAGCCTTATTGTTAGGATCATACATTTCATTGATCCAATTGATTGCCTCCGCAGTATCAATCTGCTCTCTTTTGTATGTGGCATTATCGACATGTTCGCTCAATAATCGATAATTACTAAGTAACATCTTCGTGTTATGAAGTTTGCGGTCGTTGAGTGCTTTAATATCAGCTTTTTGCTTGTCTTCATAAGTTTTGAGAGCAACTTTAGCCGCTGTTTCAGCTGCCTTTTTAACGAGTATTTCAAAATTATCAACCATTATTACAATCTCCTTTTCTGTAGGATAAAGATAGATTGTTTAAATTTCTTTTTTGTCTTGCAATTACTTGATTTTATCAATATCGCTTTTTGATAATTTCTGACCTTTCTTAAGACCAACAAATATTGAGGGTGGTACCGGTAGTGTTTCATCAATCGGTTTCCATAAATGCAAACAGTTGTGAATCATATTGACGTAGTCTTTTTTTGCCGGATGATATTGAACTACTACCTCATCTTCATAGAAGAACATATCTTTAAGACGACACATATCGTCCCATGTTGGCATTTGGGAACATTTAAGCGGAGCCATTGAAATATGTTCCAAACCTCCGCCATAACTAAACACTACCGTTGCAAACGGTTTTGTGCCCTTATAGATTATTCCGCTTCCACCGTCTGAACCTATATGGTCAATTTTCAAATTTGTTCCATTATAAATTTCTTCTAAACTTCTCATTGTTACTTACCTCTGCATATTATATACCAAGCTGATTACATGCACGATAAAATCCTTCTGCCCATAAATAAACACGAGGATGTATTCGTTTGCCACAATCATAAAGCCACTCAAAGTAATCAGCATCAAGTTCAGAACAAAAATCTACAATCAGTTCTGACGGTATAAACTTGTTGCCGTAAATGCAGTTTGAAACTTCATGTTCAAGTTCTTCCCAGACATCATCTTCCGATTCCATATAATACGAACTATGTTCGTTATACGAAGATATTATTTCATCGGAATCAAAATCCTCAAGATTGTATTTAATACTCTCTACAACATTTTTTTCGTCATAATAAAACAAATTTGATGCTGTTTGAATCTTGCTTATGTAATACCCAATATCATTTTTTACATAATTTTTAAGATTTGACGGCTTAATCTTATTATACCAAGTAGCAATGCTATCACCCAAATCACCGCTAACTATTAAGCTACCTCTTTTCTTATCTACTATGTAATTCACATAATAATCTCCGCTTCCATCAGCCCTTTGCCAATCAATAATTAGGTAACGGTCTGTGTCCTGAATAAGCGTTGCTTTGTGTGTGTTAAATTTCTCGCAGAATTTAGCGATTCTTTCTTTTGTCATACACAAACCTCCTTTCTCATGATGCTACTACCACAGTGATGGCAATAATCAGTGTCATAGCTAACTACTACCCAACCTGCCTTCTTACCTGCCAGTTGAACCATACCCATTATTGCCCCTTTCAGTCTTTTTAAGCATATCAGTCTGGACAAATTTAGCTTTAAAAAATGGAATAAATACAATCTGACTGATTTTATCTCTTTTTGCAATTTTGTAATCTGTCCCACTGCTGTTATACAGTTTAATACCGATTGGACCGGTATAATCCGCATCAATTAGTCCCGTTGAAGCTATATCATGTAAAACATTCAGGCCGCTTTTTGAAACAAGTAAACCTGCAAGACCTCTTGGAATTTCAATATGAACACCGCTGTTTATAAATACACTTCTACGAGCAGGTACAATAGCATCTACCGGAGAAAATATATCATACCCTGCATCAGTTTCATGAGCCTGACTAGGCATTATTGCTCCATCATCAAGTACAATATTCATAGTAATGGGCGGCATTTCGATAAGTGTAGATTGTAAATTCGTCATTTTTCACTTCTCTCCTTTTCAAAATAAAATACAATCGGTTTCTCGACTTCCTGAATAACTCCGTATTTCTTCGCTAAACGATAGATAAAGGTTTTTTCAAGTCTTGAAGTTAGCTTGCCTAATTGTCCTCTAAAATCTTCAATGGGCATTGTTGATTTATAGAAATTACACATTCGGCAAGCAGGATTATAATTTTCAATGTCATTCGCACCATCGTACCAGTAAACACTTTCAATGTGGTCAACCTGCATTTTCTGTAAATCAAGTTTACAACCACAGTAAGCACAATGGCCATCATACTTCTCATACACTTTGAGCCTTGTGGATTTTGATATATGTTTTCTAGCCGTCAATCCGTATCACGCTCCTCCTCATCAAACATACCGAGTTTCTCAGCAAGTGCCATAACAGAATCTACAAGCAACGGTAAATCTGAGCCTTTAATATTGCACATACGATAGCTGACCTTGATAGTTTCTTCTTCGTTGTCGATTTCATCAAAACCAACAACTACACCTTTATTTAAGGTTTCTATTTCGCCGTTATCGTAATTAACGGTAATATTTTTAATGCCTCTCATTCTTCTACCTCACTTTCAAGCCAATGTTTAATCCCGGTGGTACAACTTTTATCATCAAAGTAATAACCGTTGCATTGTTTTTTGTAATAATCGCAATTCCCACACTTATCGAATTGGTGCACGAATAAGAATTGAGTCATATCGTGTATGCTCATTGATTTGATTTTTTCAAAGTTAGTCATTTTTGCTAAAGCAAATGTTTTTATGTGAGATACTTTAAAAAGACATCTACTACTTATAAAACCATTTTTATCAGTACAAAAATATCTCTGTTTTGGTATTGACAAATCAGGGTCATTTTCAAAGGCTTTTTCGCCTGTCTTATGTAAAGTGCCTTTAATTGCCGTCCCGTCAAAAAGGATAATTTTAACATACTTTCCCAAATAGCTTTCAAGTTTATCTCTTTTCATTTTCTTCACCTTCCTCAATCTCCAAATTCAGATAACTTCCGCTGTCAATTTCATCTCTTAATTTCTGCCCGTAATCAATGCCGTTGTTTTTGAGTGCCATAATTTTATCAAATTCCTTGTGCATTTTGATAGAGGCATATTCAACATTGTTTTTGTATTCTTCGGTGAACTCTTTTGCACCGTCTTTGATACTTGCAATGTACCTTAAGGCTTCAAGATTTAACTTATAAAGCCTTTTTGCACCAAAACCGAAATGGTGACTCAATATTACGGAAGCAAGTTCCAACCCGTAACCGATACCGGTATCAAACATTTCACCACGAATACGATCTTCGTGCTGTTTACTTCTTAATTTCCAGTTGCTTTTCATTTATCACAACTCCTATTTAAATTTCTTTTTGTTTAGCTAATATTTGCAGTACACATAATATTAAGAGATTTTTCAGGATTATCCCTATAAAATTTCTGAATCCAATATTTTTCCCGTTCCAGTATATTACAACCAAGAGGAACAATTTCAATGACCTCAAATTGATAATCTGTGACATTCTCTATTGGGAATCTTTCGGTTTTGAGATGTTGCCCCCAGCGAAAAACAGGAGCATACATTGTTTGTCCTATGTAAAATTCACCAGTTGATTTTTTGGATATTTTATATATGTATCCTGATACTTTCTCCGAAAACATATCTTTGGTGATATAAAATTCTTCATCATTGTTAGGTCTTATCTTGTTACGTTCTCTGCTCTCATATACTTGCTTACACTTATGGGAACAAAAGCGTTTTTCAGCATAATCTTCAATTCCGTAAAAATAGTTTCTAACTTCATAATCAGAAAAATATATTGGTTTTCCATAATATGTCTCAACGGTTGCACCGCAACAATCGCAAGTAAAAGTTACCTTATTAAAGTATTTTTCTGTTGAATAGCAATGCTCAGCAATAATCACGCAGTACAAATCACCAGGACGAAGTTTTCTGGAGTAGCGAAAGGAAATACCACTCCCGTATTCGTCTTTTATAATTTTTTTGAACTCCTCTCTGCTTTCACAAATAAGGCAATCCATTACAAGTTCATTATTTTGAGATTTACTTATTGATGAGTAAAGGCCAAATTCAAAATCTTTCTCTGTATTTTCCTTGGCTGTTTTTTTATCTGCGACTTCATAAATTCGATAAACAATTTCTACCAATTACATTCACCTTTTTCCGTAAGTACATGTCCAACCTAACTGCACTTCTTTCACATACGGACACTTTTTGCAGCAATAAACGCATATGTACAAACCTTTTTCAGAGTACGGGCATTTCCGTATGCTACATGGATGATATTCGTGTTTACACTTGCAACACATTTGCAATTTCATTAGCATCAATCACCCAATTTCAGATATTTTTCAATTGCTTGTTTTGCTGACCTGCTGCCATAACATACTTTGACAGCATAACCACACCGAGAGAGATTTTGTAACCACCTGTCTTGATGTTCAGATGTTTTATTTTTTCCTACCTTAAGTTCAATGTATAATCCGTGATATTTGCCTTTTGGTACAGCCAAACACAAGTCTGGGACACCGGCTTTTACTCCCTGCATTTTGAGATGTGCGGCTTCAGCTTTATCTCTCCTTCCGCCATTAGGAACAGCATACAGCATTGCAAGTTCAGGGTGTATGTTTGTTTTCACACAGCTGTCAGCCCACTTAATAAGTTCACATTGCTCCATTGCTTCTGATTTAAAATTGTTTTTTAAATTCGTCATAACATTCCCCACACAAAAATCCAAGAATATTTGAAGTACAGTTTCTACCTTGAGTTACACCAATACGAAACATCTTGTTCTTAGGGTTTTCAGCCCCACAATTGGCACATTTCGCCCACTGCAAGCTTTTCTTTGCCGTCGAAACCGTATGGGTTGATAACTCTTTTGGGAGGTCGTGCGGCAAATCTGACCTATTATTATCGAAATAAACCGGCAATTTCGCATCAGCAACAATTTTATTTAACTGTTTGGATAAATTTGATTGTTTCATCTGATAATCAACTAATATCCAATCTAATCTTTTTACATATTCAGGGTATTTCTTTAAAAAATCAAGAAATGAATCTGTAAGGCTGTATGTATTCAAGAATATGTGACCTGATTCAAGCTGTATAAAATTATTCTTAATTGCATTTTTTGTATCTTCATTAAAAAAGTATCCGAACCACATATTGTCTGTGGTCAGGTTTTTATGTTCGCAAATAAATGCACTAAAATCTGATGGGTTATCTACAAAAAATACGAAATTATGTTGTGGGTTCTCATTACATATTATAAATACATCTTGAATCCACTCTGTAGGCATAAGAAATGTGTCTGCGAAAGGATTGACAAACAATGTTCTGCCTGTCAAATATTTTTTTGAAGGTGTGTTATAACGGTATTTGTGCAATGTTGGATAAGTTCCAAACGGAGCAACAATAAAATTTTTATCAGAACTATAAGATTTGAATGGCTTTTCGAGAATGTAATAATCCTGTGAGTGCTTAATGTACTTATCAGTCATTGATAAATTATATCGGACATCACCTGAAAAACGGCAACAATGATTTTTAATTCCTGTTCTTATTTCAGACTTCGGTGTTCCGGTAATTGGATTCCATAACTCGTCGTACCAACCATGTTTATTCATCTGTTATCTGTCCTTTCGCAAAACGGTAATTCTTATTTTTATCAGGTTTAATAAAAATTTTCGGATCAGCCATTTCTGATATTCTGCTACCAAGAGCCTCATCAATTTGAGTGATCTGTTCAAGCGATAGCTCTGATGAAATAATAGTGGGTAATTCTTCGTTATATCTGAAATTGATAATTTTGAAAGTTGCATTAACATCAGCCGTTGACACGAAATCGCCCCTGCGAGTTTTAAAGAAATCATCAATGTAAAGAATTTCCGCTTGCTTATATGAATTTATGAGAGCTTCATACACCTCTAAATTACTTGATGCCTGCTTGATTTTGGTTATATCATCCTGCCAAAGCATATATTTAGGTGCTTTACCTTTTTTGAGTAATGCTCCAACAATGGCTGTACATATATGAGTCTTTCCGCATCCGGGTTGACCACCATAGAAGAACCAATCTGAACATTTGTTAATATACTCATTTGCTTTATTAACTACATATGCCTGCCAATCAGTACTAACCTCGTAACTTTCAAAAGTATATCGCTTAAGAAGTTTCTGAAGGCCACTGTTCTGCATTCTTCTTATTTCATCCCTGACTTTTAAACATTCACATTTACAAGCCACTACATCGTATGTAATCTGACCGAATGGTGTTTTACCTTCTCTTACACGATAAAGATAACCTCTGTTCATGCACTTGTCGCACTCATAACCCGTAAGTTTACCCGGGGTAGAATTAAAAACCTTTGCTTCCTGTTCAGCTTTTTCTTTTGGAGTAAGCTCTTTAGAAGACTTTCTCGCCCGTTGGATAATTTCCTCCGCTCGCTGTGGTGACATTATTCTTGACATTATCGCTTGGATTGAATCCATATCCTACACCTCCTCTGTCTTGGACCTTATTAAGCCATTTAGTTATGAACCCTTTGATACCATTCTTTGTTTTTCTCCTATTAGGATTAGCCTCAAGCCAGCCGAGCATAGAACGCAACTGTTGTTCTACATCGACGGCAGGGTATAACTCCTTATAGTGTCGGATATCAAAAACAGATACTTGATACTTACTCTTATCATTCAAAGGTAATGTAATGAAAATATTTTCACCAGCGGTGTCGGCTGCTTCTGCAGACGGCATCGCACAGTTATTATTTATATTTACTTTACTTTTCTTTACTTTACTTTTCTTTGTGTCATTCTCGGAGAGATTATGCTCATTCTCGGAGAGATTATGCTCATTCTCGGAGAGATTATGCTCATTTTCAGGTATAACTATGTAAGCCTTTGTTTCTTCCGTTTTCAAAAGCCAATATAATCTATTTATTGTGCGACCTCGCTCTGAGCGTTTTTCGATAGCGTACATATATCGTTCTTGCATCATTTTGTTTGTAAGTATTCTTTCCCTGTCGAATAGCCCGTCATCGAACAGCCCAATTCGCAAGCAAAGCTTAACTACCTGATTTACTGTATCTGATTTAATTCCACCGCTCATTCGCTTCGCTATCGTGGCAGCACTGGTTTCTTCACGCCATTCATAGTAGTAACCATTAGTGGCATATGCTTTGGTGCAAATAAAAAAGTACACTCCAAAGCCTGACCATCCCTGTGCATCAATAAGCACATCAAATCTCTCATCATCATCGAATAAGTGAACATCCCAAGCCGCGAAGTCGAGTCCTCGTTTAGGTTGTCCGGCCATTCGCCACATCACCCCTTTTGGATTGTATTAAGTTTTAGCTTCTTGCAAAGATATTCATCCAGTTTTATTCCGTAGATTTTATACTTATCAAATAGTTCTTTCTCGTGCCAATGTGCTTCATCGTGGTGCTTTCTGCAAAGGCATATGGCTTTCAGTCCAGTATGAACTATCTGTTCTCTATCTCGTCCCATACCAACTCTGTCTACATGATGAACTTCACCGGGAGCATTGCATATGGCACATTTACGGTTTTCAAGACAACTGTACAAATATCTGCCTATATCATCTGTAACATTAAGCAGAGTATCTCTTGTTCCGATATTTT